>Ga0256833_1000148_pt1 | contig 55243 bp, 49 predicted proteins | sample 356284metaG_FD_190535 | JGI IMG/M metagenome (GOLD analysis project Ga0256833, IMG submission 190535) | Hydrothermal vent microbial communities from Mid Atlantic Ridge, Atlantic Ocean - 356-284 | ecosystem: Environmental > Aquatic > Marine > Hydrothermal vents | place: Atlantic Ocean: Mid... | reverse complement strand
GCGCAGATAGTCGAATCCGAACTCGTTGTTGGTCCCGTAGGTCACGTCCGCGGTATAGGCCTCACGGCGGGCCGCGTCGTCCATGTCGTGAACAATGGAACCGGTGGTCAGGCCGAGGAAGCGATAGATCTGGCCCATCCATTCCACGTCGCGGCTGGCCAGGTAGTCGTTGACCGTGACCACGTGCACCCCCTTGCCGGAGAGCGCATTGAGGTAGACCGGGGCGGTGGAGGTCAGGGTCTTGCCTTCACCGGTTTTCATCTCGGCGATCTTGCCCTGGTGGAGCACGATACCGCCGATGAGCTGCACGTCGTAGTGTCGTTCGCCGAGTACCCGTCTGGCCGCCTCCCGTACCACGGCAAAGGCCTCGGGCAGCAGATCGTCCAGGGACTCGCCCTTTTCGATCCGGCCCCGGAACTCCACGGTCTTGGCGGCCAGTTCCTCATCGCTGAGGGGCTCGATGGAGGGCTCCAGATCGTTGATCCGGGCGACAACACCCCGCAACTGTTTTATCATTCGGTCGTTCTTGCTGCCAAAAACCTTTGTAAGAGCCTTTCCTAACATCATAATCTCCAGAAACAGGGCCCGGGGTGGGCTCCGCCGTTCATCGGTCCAGGGGAAACGTTGCGATATTCAAAGGTCCTGCCGCTGGCAGGGGAACCGTCCATCCGGTCATCCACTGTTCCGGGCGGTCCAGATCAGCGCCTCTTCATCACAGTCGGGGAACTTGGGACAGTGCAGACAGTCGCTCCATATCTTGTGCGGGAGATCGCGTTTGTCGCAGTCCGCAAAGCCAAGTTTCCTGAAAAAAGCGGCCTGGTACGTGAGGACAAAGACCCGGCCGATCTCGAGGCTCCGGGCCTCGTCCAGACAGGAATGCACCAGTGCCCGCCCGATCCCCCTGCCCTGGGCATCGGGCGCCACCGCCAGGGAACGGATCTCGGCCAGATCATCCCAGCAGATATGCAGGGCGCACACACCCTTGATGCCATGATCCTCGAAGATGATGAAATCACGCAGGTCATCGTAGAGGGAGCTGATGGACCGGCCGAGGAGCACCCCCCTGTCGGCAAACCGCTGCAGCAGGGTGTGGATCTGGCGGACATCGCTCATGCGGGCGGGACGGATCCGGCCGATGGTGTTGTTTTCCTGTGCAATACCCATAAACTTCTTACTGTACTCATCCTGACCCGGTTGGTCAAGGACGGCTGGCGGCCTGCCGTAACCTCTCACAGGGTATACAAGGTCACGATTTATCAACGTCGTTTTTGTAAGCGGTCTCAGTCTCCGGTGTTGCCGGAAACGGGACGTTTTTTTCCCTGCGGCCGGATCAGTGGCGTCGATGCGGCCGGCAGGCCGGTGCCGACTTGCGGTCCGGCCGATGGCAGGAGAATGGTCTGGCCGGCCCAGATGCCAAGCAGGAACATCCACAGGAAAAGGCAGAACAGCACCACGCCGATTCCGGCCACCCCGGCCAGACCGAGCTGGAAGCGGAACCGTTTGGGCCCCTTTTTCCTTTTTGGCGTTTTCTTCTTCTTTCTGGCCGTGGCCATGACTCTTCCCGGAATGTCAGAGGTTCACGTACCTGTCCGCAGCCCAGCCTACATCCGTGTCGGTGCGGTCATGCCCACCAGGAGCAGGCCGTTGCGGAACACCGTCTTCAGGCCGTCGCAGAGACAGCGGCGGGCCAGGGTCAGGTCTGCATCGTCGGTGAGGACCTTGTGCCGGTTGTAGTAGCTGTGGAACCGCCCGGCCAGCTCCATGAGATAGAAGATCATCCGGTGCGGCGCCAGGTCGCGGGCCGCGCCGGCGACCTGGGCCGGGTACTCGGCCATGAGCTTGAGGAGGGCGAACTCTTCCGGCTCCCGGAGCAGGTCCAGGGCCGCGGCCTCGAAATCAATGACCGGCAGGCCCTTTTCCGCGGCCTGCCGCTCGATGGAGCAGAGACGGGCATGGGCGTACTGGACATAGTAGACCGGGTTTTCCTGGCTCTGCTGTGTGGCCAGGTCCAGGTCGAACTCGAGCTGGCTGTCGGCCTTGCGCATGAGGAAGAAAAATCGCAGGGCATCAACACCCACCTCGTCCACCAGCTCGTCCACGGTGACAAAGGTGGCCTTGCGGGTGGACATCTTGACCTGCCGGCCGCCCCGCAGCAGGGTCACGAACTGGTAGAGCACCACCTGCACCCGGGCATCGTCATAGCCCAGGGCCCGTACCCCGGCCAGGACATCGGGGACGGTGGCGATGTGATCGGAGCCGAACACGTTGATCATGCGGTCGAATCCGCGGCGGAACTTTTCCCGGTGATAGGCGATGTCGGGCAACCGGTAGGTGGGCTCGCCCGTACTCTTGATGATCACCCGGTCCTTTTCCAGACCCAGGGCCGTGGTCCGGAACCAGGTGGCGCCTTCCTTTTCATAGACCAGTCCCTTTTCCTGCAGCAGCGCCACCACGTCGTCGATAAGCCCTTCCTCGTAGAGGGTATGTTCGTTGAAATAGGAGTCGAAGCGGATGCCGATGCGCTGCAGGGTGGCGTCGATGTCGGCGAAGATCGCCTCCTGGGCCCGCTCCTTGAAGACACTGATGTCCGCGTCCTTCAGGCGGTCGCCATGCTCCTCCCGCAGGGAACGGGCGATATCGTAGATATAATCGCCCTGGTAGCCGTCCTCGGGAAAGTCGGATTCCAGGCCGAGCAGCTCCAGGTATCGGGCCCGGGTCGATTCTCCCAGGACCCGCATCTGGCGGCCGGCATCGTTGAAATAGTACTCCCGCTGCACATCGTAGCCCACGGCCTCGAGCAGCCGGGCAATGGTGTCGCCCAGGATGGCGTTGCGGCCATGGCCCACACTGAGGGGGCCGGTGGGGTTGGCGCTGACAAACTCCACCAGCACCTTTTCCCCGGCCCCGAATCCGGCACGGCCGAACCGTTCACCCTGTTCCCGGATCGGGGCAAGCACACTGCTCCAGACCGAGGGACGAAGGAAGAAATTGACAAAACCGGGACCGGCGATCTCCAGCCTTTCAATCATCGGCCCCTCGTCGCCGAGCAGTTCGACCAGCCGGGTGGCCACCTGGCGCGGGTTGCACTTCTCGAGTCCGGCCACCACCAGGGCCAGGTTGGTGGAAAAATCCCCCTGCCCTTCATGTTTCGGCACCTCGACGGTGTACTTTCCTGCCGCGGCATCGGTCCAGAATCCCTCCCGGACCCCGCGCGCAAATCCCTCGTCCACCAGTTGCTTGAGCTGTGATCTGATCATGGTGTATTGTATCGAAAAATCAGGTACCAGGGGACAGGAGGACAGTCGGCCGCCTGTGGCGGTGTCATTATGGCATCCCCTTGATTATGTAAAAGTTCAGCAGCACGCCATCTGCACGCGCTCGCGGCTGGCCGCATAGCGGACTATAGCGGTCAGCCACGATCACGCACAGCTGACGTACTGCTGAACTTTTACCAAAGGTCTTGCTTTTTTTCAGGCAATTGCTGATAGCGGTGAACTATTATTTGATTATCATCGGTTGTCAATGCCAGCCGGGCATGGTTGTCCGGCAGTAAGGAGCAGAAGGCGGGTGGCGGCCGCTGCGGGGGCTATTCCACGTACACCCGCTGGTTGAGATTGCCCAGCAGGCAGAGAACCTCGTAGCTGATGGTGCCCATCCAGGAGGCGATCTCGTCGGCAGTGATCTCCTCTGTGCCCTGCCGGCCCAGGAGCACGACCTCGTCCCCGGCACAGACCCCTTCCAGGCCGGTGACATCGACCATGGTGAGATTCATGGAGATCCGGCCGATGACCGGCACCCGGCGGCCGCGGATCAGGACAGAGGCCCTGTTGGAGAGCGAGCGCAGATAGCCGTCTTCGTAGCCCGCCGGCAGGATGGCGACCCTGGTGGGGCGGGACGTGGTAAAGATATGCCCGTAGCCCAGACCGGTTCCGGCCGGGTGACTGCGGACCTGGATCACCCGGCTCACGAACCGCATCACCGGCCGCAGCCGCTCCGTGCCGTGGCCGCCCCCGTGCACGCCGCCGTCCGGTGGGCAGCCATAGAGCGCTATCCCGGGCCGGACCAGGTCCAGGCCGGTACCGCTACCATAAAACAGCCCCCCGGAATTGGCAATGTGCAGACGGCAATCAGGGGGCAGAAATCCGGCAACCCGCCGGATCATGGCATCGAAGCGGCGGCGTACCCGGGTCGTGTTGTCCGAGCCGGGATCGTCGGCCATGGGAAAGTGGGCCATGACCCCCTGCAGGCGGAGCCGCGGCAGTGCCCTGATGCGGCGCAGGATCTCTGTCGCCTCCTCCGGCGGGCAGCCAAGCCGCCCCATGCCCGCATCGACCTTGAGCTGGACCCGGATTTGCCGATCCAGCCGCGCGGCCCGCTCCGCCAAGGTGTCCAGCAGGGACCCGTCCAGCAGCACGGGGGTGAGGTCATATTCCACCAGGGCATCGATGGTCTCCGGCAGGGTACCGGCCAGGACCAGGATCTCGCCGCCGATACCCCGGCGGCGCAGACAGACGCCCTCCCCGACCTCGGCGACTCCGAAGGTCTCCACCCCTTCAGCGGCCAGAATGCGGGCGCACTCGACCATGCCGTGACCATAGGCATCCGCCTTGACCATGGCGACGATGCCGCAGCCGGCACCGGCCAGTTGCCGGCAGAGCGCCAGGTTGTGACGCAGGGCGGAACGGCTGATTTCGACCCGGTTGAAGGACTCGTACCGGTTCACTGTAGGCTATACGCCGTTTGCACAGTAACCCCCCCCGGGGAACGATCACTCATGTTCCCTGATCCAGCGCAACCACTCGAGCCAGCCCTGGCGGCTGGAAAAGAGCAGGGCCCAGCCGATGGCCACATACAGGGTGCCGATGACCATGCCCGGATCGGTGAGCCGGCGCATGGTGATGCCGAACCCCATCATCAGGCCCACCAGGAGCCAGGTCTTCCAGGAATAGATCGCACCGATGCAGGTGGAATCGCTGAACTGTCGGATCCTGCGGGCGGTCCGCACCGCGGCCCTGTCGAGGACGAAAACCGACTTGAGCGTTCCCAGCACCAGGGCCAGCAGCACCAGCCAGCGACCATTGCCGGGCCCGATCCAGCGCCAGCCACGGACCATCAGCATGGAACCGATGCCGGTCCACAGAAAGGCGGCGGCAAAGAGATGCACCGACCGGCTCACCCCGGGTTTGAACCGTGCCACTTTTTCGAATTTCATGGTCCTTTTTCCCCGTGATCCAAGGGGACTGACCTCTAAACGACATAAGCCCACCCCCTGGCGGGGGTGGGCTTACGGTCGGTCATCCTGTCGGCTGAAAATCAAATCAGACTTCGGTGACAGTGATGGCACCCTCGGGGCAGACCTCGACACAGGTCTCGCAACCCAGGCACTCGTCGGGCTCGACCGGCTCGGCCTTGCCGTCAACCATCTCGTAAACCTGCGCCGGGCAGGCGTTTACGCATTCCTCGTCACCGGCACACTTGTCCTTGTCAACAACGATTTCCCACATGATGCATCCTCCAAGAATTGGATTAAAGAAAAGAGTTATTGCGACCTTTTTTCAAACTTTCTCCTTCAGTGAAAAAGCATAGATAAGGTGACTTCCCCTCTACCGAACCACTGAAAGTTTGTCAAGATAAAAGATGCGGATGGCCCCTGGGTGCATGCACCTGACAACATGTTGATTTCAAACAAAGAAAACGGAATCCTTCCATTGGAACCGGCAAGAGAAGGGAAAAATTGTATTGACCATGGCAGGAGGAACAGAATAGATTGACCGGTGATACCCTGTACCCTTGGAGGAATGATTTCACATGTGCGCAAAAAAACGTAAAAACAAGGTACGGAGAGACCCGGTGAAGAGCGAACGGGCCATGGTCGAGGGCATCCTCGAGGGCAGCCCGGACGGCATCGGCGTCGCCGTGATCCGCCTTGACTGCGGCTGCCGGAAGATGGCGGCCGTGGATAAAAATGGCGAGCCGGCCAGCAAGATCATCATGTACCGTGACCAGGCCGAATCGATCTGTGCCCGCTGCAGGGAGGATAACGGCGACTTCATGCGGGTCACCGAACAGTTCATCAGCTGGAAGGAGCCTGCACCCGACGAGGAGGTCAAACAGAGGATCATCGCCAAGGTACTGGGCACCGCCGGCCAGGGACCGGCCAACTGAGCGTCCCGGATCCCGCATCGGAGACGGACAGCCGCAGAACCAATCTCAAACAGGGAGAACCGCAGATGGCAGACAGAATTTTCCGTATCAACATGACCGAGTTGACCACCAGCATCGAGGAGGTGCCTGCCGACTGGATGGGACACGGCGGCCGCGGCCTGACCTCGACCATTGTCGCCGCCGAGGTCGAACCGACCTGTCACCCCCTGGGAGCGAAGAACAAACTGGTGATCGCGCCCGGCCTGCTGTCCGGAACCGTGGCCGCCAACTCCGGCCGCATCTCCTGTGGCGCCAAGAGCCCCCTCACCGGCACCATCAAGGAGGCCAACGCCGGCGGCACCGCCGCCCAGATGCTGGCCCGGCTCGGCTGCAAGGCCATCATCATCGAGGGGCAGCCCCGGGAGGACAGGTGGTACTCCATCCTCATTGACGAGGAAGACGTCACCATCAGCGAGGAGACCGACCTGGTGGGCAAGGGCAACTTCGCCGTGGTCGAGGAGGCGGGCCGGCGGTTCGGCGACCGCCATGGCATCATCACCATCGGCCCGGCCGGCGAGATGAAGATGCTGGCCGCCAACATCTCCATCAAGGACCCTGACGGCAAGCTGCGCTCCTGCGGCCGGGGCGGCCTGGGCGCGGTCCTGGGTGCGAAGCGGGTCAAGTTCATCGCCATCGCGCCCACTGACGCCAAGGTGGAGATCGCAGATCCCGAAAAGTTCAGGGAGGCCAACCGGGTCTTCACCAAGGCCCTGGTGGACAATCCCATCTCCCAGGCCCTGGGCACCTACGGCACCAATGTCCTGGTCAATATCATCAACGAGGCAGGTGCCCTGCCCACCCGCAACTTCTCTGCCGGCCAGTTCGACGGCCATGAGAAGATCTCCGGCGAGACCATGCACGACATCATTGTCGAGCGCGACGGCAGACCAAAGCACAACTGCCATCCCGGCTGCGTTATCCAGTGTTCGCAGATCTATAACGACAAGGACAGGAAATACAAGACCTCGGGCTTCGAGTACGAGTCGATCTGGGCCATGGGCGCCGACTGCTGTGTCGACAACCTGGATCTCATCGCCGAGGCCGATCACCTGATGGACGACATCGGCATCGACACCATCGAGACCTCGGTGGCCATGGGCGTGGCCATGGAGGCCGGGGTTCTCGAATTCGGCGACGGCGAGGGCATCTGCCGCATCCTGCGCGAAGAGATCGCCGCCGGGACCCCCCTGGGCCGGATCATCGGCTGCGGTGCCGGCTCGGTGGGCCGCGCCTTTGGCGTCACCCGGGTCCCGGTGGTCAAGAACCAGGCCATTCCGGCCTACGATCCCCGCGCGGTCAAGGGGATCGGCATCACGTATGCCACCTCCACCCAGGGCGCCGACCACACCATGGGCTACACCATTGCCACCAACATCCTCGGCGTGGGGGGTAACATCGACCCCCTGGGCAAGGAGGGCCAGGTGGAACTGTCGCGCAACCTGCAGATCGCCACCGCGGCCATCGACTCCACCGGCATGTGCCTGTTCATCGCCTTTGCCGCCCTGGACGATGCCACCTGTCTGCCGGCCCTGGTGGACATGATCAACGCCCGCTACGGCATCAGCCTGACCGCCGATGATGTCACCAGCCTGGGCAAGACCATCCTCAAGACCGAACGGGCCTTCAACCAGGCGGCCGGATTCACCAGCAGGGACGACCGGCTGCCGGAGTTCTTCCGCGAGGAGCCGCTGCCGCCGCATAACGTCGTCTGGGACATGACCGACGAGGAGATCGACGCCTTCTGGGATTTCTCCTGATCCCGGTCCGCGGCCATGCGTCTCACTGTCAGGCTGTTCGCCTTTTTCCGGGACGGCCGTTTCCGGGAACGTGAATGCGACTACCCGGAAGGCACCACGGTGCGGGAGATCATCACCTCGCTGGGCATCGATCCCGGCGAGGTGGGGGTGATCATGCTCAACTCCCGTCACTGCAGCCAGGACCAGGTGGTGCACCAGGGCGACAAGCTGGCCATCTTTCCCGTCATCGGCGGCGGATAGACCTTCATGCCGCCGTAAAAGTTCAGCAGCACGCCATCTGCACGCGCTCGCGGCTGGCCGCATAGCGCGGACTATAGCGGCCAGCCAGGATCACGCACTGCTGAACTTTTACCAGAAGTCTTGCTGTTTTCAGCACGTTGCCGATGGCGACAAACTGTTACAATGCCACTGCCCCAGGCAGGTAACCATCCTGGCACCTGGCACCTGATACCTGGCACCTGGCACTTGGCACCTGTCTCCTGGTACCTGCTTCCGGCCGGGGTCTCTCCCCGGCCCTTCCTTTTCCCTGAGGTGATCCTGTCCCGAGGATATTGTCATGAAGTGCCGGAAGATACTGTACCTGTCCGCTGTTTTCCTCCTTCTCGTCCCCGGCGCCGTCTCCGCGGCCCGGCTCATCAAGCTGGGCGTGGTCACCAAGCCCGGCTCGGCGCAGAACATCGTGGCGGAGAAGTTCAAGGCCCTGCTGGAGCAGCGATCCGGCGGCAGGTTCACGGTCAGGATCTACCACTCCCGGTCCATCGGTACCGAGACCGAGATCCTGCAGCAGATCCAGATGAACACCATCCAGATGGGAGTGGTCACCGCGGGACCCTTTGACACCTTTGATCCCATCGTCCGGGTGATCAATTATCCCTTCCTCTTCCGGGACCATGCCCAGGCCGATGCCATCCTCGATGGTCCGCTCGGCCGGGAGATCCTGGACGACCTGGAGCGGGTGGGTTTCAAGGGGCTCTGTTTTTCCGAAAACGGGTTCCGCAACCTGACCAACAACCGCCGGCCGGTGCGGAGCGCGGACGACGTGCGCGGTCTGAAGATCCGGGTCATGGCCTCGGCCCTGCACAAGGCGATCTGGCAGGCCCTGGGCGCCAATCCCACCCCCATGCCCTGGCCCATCTACAGCGAACTGGAGCAGGGGGTCATCGACGGCCAGGAGAATCCCCTCTGGGTCATGGAGGTCTACCGGTTCTGGGAGGTCCAGAAGTACATGACCCTCACCCGCCACGTCTATTCACCGCACATCGATGTGGCCTCGCTCATCTGGTGGCAGACCCTTGCCCCGGCCGACCGTGAGATGATCCGCAAGGCCATGTACGAGGCTGCCCTGTTCCAGCGCCGCGACAACCGGGCCAGGAACGCGGCCCGCCTGGCCCTGCTCAGGGAGAAGGGCATGATCGTGGAGGAGGATCCGGATCTTGCATCCTTCCGGGCCAGGGTAACTGGCCTGAAGAAGATGGACCTGTTCCGCGAGCCCAGGGTCCATGCGCTCCTGCTCCGGGTCCTGGCCGCCACCCGCTGACAGGCGGAGACCATGCGCCTCCTGCTGCGGCGGACCTCGGCCCGGCTCAACAGCGCCATCGAGTTCCTGCTCTCGGGCCTTGGCCTTGCCATGTCCCTGGTGCTCGGTCTGCAGGTCTTCTGCCGCTACGTCCTCAACCATTCCCTGTTCTGGTCCGAGGAGCTGGCCCGGGCCATGCTGGTCTGGCTCACCTTCCTCGGCGCCACCGTGGCCTGGTACCGACAGCTCCACCCCGGCGTCGACGCCCTCACCTCGCGCCTGTCCAGGCGCGGCAGACGGCTGAGCAGGCTGCTGGTGCAGGTGATGGCCATGGCCCTGTTCACCGTCATGATCATTGCCGGCTGCCGTTTCGCCTGGTTCGTCCGCCACCAGGTCTCGCCGGCCCTGGGCCTGCCGCGATGGATCGTTCCTTCGATCATCCCGGCCAGCGGCATGGTGCTCCTCCTCCACACCGTCAACCTTTTCCTCGCCACCCGGGGAAAACGTCATGACCGCTGAGATCCTCTTCATCGTCCTGCTGCTGCTCTTTGCCCTGAATGCGCCGGTGGCCGTGGCCATAGGCGGTGCCTCGGTGATCGCCATCCTGGCCCAGGGCGACCTGCCCCTGATGGTGATCGCCCAGCGACTCTACTCGGGAACGGACTCTTTTCATCTCCTTGCCGTGCCGCTGTTCATCTTTGCCGGCGTCCTCATGGAGGCCGGCGGCATCAGCCGCAGGATCATTGATCTCGCCAATGCCCTGGTGGGCTGGCTGCCGGGCGGTCTGGCAGCGGTGACCATTGTCGCGGCCATGTTCTTTGCCGGCATCTCCGGATCGGCCGCTGCCGACACGGCGGCAGTGGGTGCCATCCTGATCCCGGCCATGCAGCGATCCGGCTATGACTCCGACTTTGCGGCCGCAGTCCAGGCCTCGGCCGGATCGGTTGGCGTGATCATCCCGCCATCCATCCCCATGATCATCTTCGGTTTCCTCACCGGCACCTCCATCGGCAGGCTCTTTGCCGCCGGCATCCTGCCCGGGATGGTCATCTCACTCTCCCTGGTCCTGGTGGCGTGCCTGACCTCGCTTCGCCGGGGCTACGGTGCCGCCACTCCCTTTTCCATTGCCGAAGTCCGGCGCACCCTGCGCCGTGGCCTTCTCGCCCTGGGAGCACCGGTGATCATCCTGGGCGGGATCCTCTCCGGCGTCTTCACAGCCACCGAATCAGCGGCCGTGGCCGTGCTCTACGCCCTGGCCCTGGGCATGGGCGTGTACCGGCGCATCCGGCCGGCCGACCTGATGCCGCTCTTCCGCGACGGCGCCGTGACCGCAGCCATCATCCTGTTCATCATCAGCATGGCCTCCATCTTCAGCTGGATCGCGGCCATGGAGGAGATTCCCGCCCGGATGGCCGGCACCCTCCTCGGACTGACCGACAACCCCCTGCTCCTCCTGCTGCTCGTCAACCTGGTCCTGCTGGTGGCCGGCACCTTTGTCGAGACCACCGCAGCCCTGATCCTGCTGGTTCCCATGATCGCGGCCATGGCGCCGGACCTGCACATCGACCTGGTGCAGCTCGGCGTCATCGTGGTCGCCAATCTGGCCATGGGCATGCTCACGCCGCCCATGGGCATCTGCCTCATCGTCTCCTCCTCCATCTCCGGCGACACCCTGGGCAGGGTCTCGGCCCGGATCCTGCCCTTTCTCCTCGTCCTCCTCGCCGACCTGCTCCTGATCACCTTCTGGCCACCGCTCACCATGTGGCTGGCCACCATGATCCACTGAATATTATGAAAACTCTGCTCTTTTTCCTGCCGACCACGAAAAGAACTTGCCGGGAGCGACCGGTCGCTGTATGACCTGAGGCGGAGTCGCCCGGTGCAGCCGGAAGAGCCACCCTGACCGGACCGGTTCCGCCGGACGCGGGCGGCACGAGGATTCCTGACCCAATCCCCCTGATTTTCTCAACTCCTGCAGGAAAAGACGATAATGCTTCGCCGTATCCTTTTTGCCATTCTGGGCCTGCTCCTGGTCATCGGCCTGCTCGCCGGGATCAAATACCTGCAGATCCGCAAGATGGTGGAACAGGGAAAGCAGGCCATGGTGCCGCCGGCTGTTGTCACCACGGTGGTGGCCCAACCTCAAGCCTGGGAAACGACCCTCACTGCCACCGGCTCGCTCCGCGCGGTACGCGGGGTGACAGTAACTGCCGAGATCCCGGGCAAGGTGGTGGAGATCACCTTTACCTCGGGCGCCACGGTCCGTGAGGGCCAACTGCTTGTCCGCCTGGACACCGCAGCCGAGGAGGCCCGTCTGAAAAGCGCCGCCGCAGCGGTGGAGCTGGCCCGGATCAACCTGCAGCGGGCCCGTGACCTGCTGCAGCGCAACTCCATGGCCCGGGCCGGCTTTGACAGCGCCGAATCCGCCTACCGGCAGGCCCTGGCCGAGGCCGAGGTCATCCAGGCCACCATTGCCAAGAAACAGATCCGCGCTCCCTTTTCCGGACGGCTCGGCATCCGCCTGGTCGATCCGGGGCAGGTCCTGGGAGAAGGCGATCCCATCGTCACTCTCCAGGACGTGGATTCCCTGCTGGTCGACTTTCGCCTGCCGCAGCAGAACCTGGACCGGCTGCAGAGAGGACTCGTTGTCCGTCTCCATGCCGATACCCTGGACGACAAGGCCGTGGCGGGCAGGATCACGGCCATCAATCCAGAGGTCGACCCGGCCAGCCGCAACATCCGTGTCCGCGCCGCGGTGGCCAACCCGGACCACAGACTCCTGCCCGGCATGTTCGTCAGGGTGGAGGTGGTCCTGCCCGGTCGGAACCGGGTCCTGGCCATCCCGGCTACCGCTGTCCAGTATGCGCCCTTTGGCGACTCTGTCTTTATTGTCGAACGTAAGGGCGACACCCCCGGGACGACGCAACTGGTCGTCCGGCAGCAGTTCGTCCGCCTGGGCCGGGCCAGGGGTGATTTTATCGCGGTCCGCTCCGGCCTGAAGGAAGGGGAACGGGTGGTCAGCACCGGCGTCTTCAAACTGCGCAATGGCCAGTCCGTTGTGGTGGACAACACGCTTTCGCCGACCTTCGAGCTTGCGCCCCATCCTCCCAACACCTGAGCCTGAATTGAGCGTTTCCCATTTGCCGCTCCGGCCACAGGGAGACTCCTGACATGAAATTCACCGACCTCTTCATCCACCGGCCGGTCCTTGCCCTGGTGGTCAGCTTCCTGATCATCATCGCCGGGCTGCAGGCCGTCCGCTCCCTCAACGTGCGCCAGTATCCGCGCAGCGAGAACGCCACGGTCACGGTGACCACGGTCTATGTGGGCGCCTCGGCCGAACTGGTGCGCGGCTTTATCACCACGCCCCTGGAGCGGGCCATCGCCGCCGCCGACGGCATCGATTACATCCGGTCCGAGAGCGCCCAGGGGGTCTCCACCATCAATGTCCGCCTGCGGCTGAACTACGATGCCACCCGTGCCCTGTCGGAGATCAGCTCCAAGGTGGACCAGGTCCGGGGCGACCTGCCACCCGAGGCCGAGATCCCGGTGATCAACATCGAGTCGGCGGACTCGAAATTCGCCGCAGCCTACCTCAGCTTCAGCTCCGACATCCTTGCGCAGAACGAGATCACCGACTACCTGGTCCGCATGGTCCAGCCGCGGCTCTCGGCCATTCGGGGAGTCCAGCGTGCCGACATCCTCGGTGCCAGGACCTTTGCCATGCGTATCTGGCTCCAGCCCGACCGGATGGCGGCCTTTGGCGTCAGTCCGTCCCAGGTCCGCCGTGCCCTGGCGGCCAACAACTACCTGGCGGCACCCGGCAGGACCAAGGGATCCCTGATCCAGGTGGACCTGACCGCCAACACCAACCTCCACACGGTGGAGGATTTCAGGAACCTGGTCATCCGCCGTCAGGGCAGCGCCATCATCCGCCTGGGAGATATCAGCCAGGTGGTGCTGGGCGCGGAGAGCTACGATGCCGAAGTTCGTTTCTCCGGCAAAACAGCCGTGTTCATGGGCATCTGGCCCCTGCCCAACGCCAATTCCCTGGACGTGGTCAGGCGGGTGCGGAGCGAGATGACGGCCATTGACCGCGAACTGCCCACCGGCATGGAGGCGCGGGTAGCCTATGACGCCACCGCCTACATCAACACCGCCATCCGCGAGGTCCTCAAGACCCTGGGCGACACCCTGCTCATCGTGGTGGTGGTGATCTTCCTCTTTCTCGGCTCGCTGCGCTCGGTGCTCATTCCGGTTGTGGCCATCCCGCTCTCGCTCATCGGCGCGGTGTTCCTGATGCAGGTCTTCGGTTTCACCATCAACCTGCTGACATTGCTTGCCATCGTCCTTTCCGTGGGCCTGGTGGTGGACGACGCCATCGTGGTGGTGGAAAACGTGGAACGGCACCTGCGCGAGGGACGTTCCCCCATGGACGCGGCCCTGCGCGGTGCCCGGGAACTGGTCGGCCCCATCGTCGCCATGACCATCACCCTGGCCGCGGTCTACACCCCCATCGGTCTGCAGGGCGGGCTCACCGGTGCGCTCTTTCGCGAGTTTGCCCTGACCCTGGCCGGCGCCGTGGCCATCTCCGGCATCGTTGCCCTGACCCTGTCGCCCATGATGGCATCACGGCTGCTCAGGCCATCCCAGGAAAAAAGGGGACTGACCGCCAGGATCAATCGTGGCTTCGACCGGTTCCGGCAGGCTTACGGCCGGCGCCTGGATGCCACCCTGCGGGCACGGCCTGCGGTCTACCTGGTCTGGATCGTGATCTCGGCCCTCACCATACCCATGTTCATGATGTCGGCCCGGGAACTGGCCCCGGCCGAGGACCAGGGGGTGATCTTCGGCATTCTCGACGCTCCGGCCAATGCCACCCTGGACCAGACCAGCTTCTTTGCCGCTGCAGCCAACCGGGTCTTTCTCAGTATTCCGGAGACCGACTTCACCTTCCAGATCACCTTTCCCGGTTCCGGCTTCGGCGGCATGGTCACCCGGCCCTGGAACAGACGACAACGGACCATCTTCCAGATTCTGCCCGAGGTGCAGCAGAAACTGCACGCCATTCCCGGCATCCGCATGTTCCCGGTCACACCGCCACCTCTGCCCGGCGGCGGCCAGTTCCCGGTGGAATTCATCATCGCCTCCACCGCGCCCCAGGAGCAGATCCTCGCCTTTGCCCAAAAAATCCGCCTTGCGGCGATCAGGAGCGGCCTGTTCGCCTTTCCGCCGATCATCGATGTCAAGATCGACCGGCCCCAGGCCGAATTTGTCATCGACCGGGACCGGGTGGCCGACCTGGGCCTGGACCTGAAGCAGGTGGGGGCCGATCTCTCCACCATGGTGGGCGGCAACTTTGTCGGCCGTTTCGATATCGCCGGCCGCAGCTACAAGGTCATCCCCCAGATCCGGAGACAAGACCGGCTCACCGCAGAGCAGTTGCGCAATATCTACGTCACCGGACCGGACGGCGGCCTGATCCCGCTGAGTACCGTCGCCACTCTCCGCCATTCCACCGTGGCCCGCTCCCTCAACCGGTTCCAGCAGCTCAACGCGGTCAAGATCAGCGGCGTGGCTGTTCGTCCCCTGGACGAGGCCCTGCGCTTTCTCGAGGACCGGGCAGCGGAGATTCTGCCCAGGGGTTACATCCTCGACTATACCGGTGAGTCGCGCCAGCTCCGCACCGAGGGCAACCAGTTCCTGCCCACCTTCGCCCTGGCCATCGTCCTCATCTTCCTGGTACTGGCGGCCCAGTTCAACAGTTTCCGCGATCCCTTCGTCATCCTGGCCGGCTCGGTGCCCCTGGCCATGTTCGGCGCCCTGGTCTTCACCTTTCTCAGGATCCCCGATCCCCATGTCCCCTTCTGGACCCACGGCTGGACCACGACCATGAACATCTATTCCCAGGTGGGCCTGGTCACCCTGGTGGGCCTGGTGGCCAAGAACGGCATCCTGATCGTCGAGTTCGCCAACCGGCTCCAGGAGGAGGGTCTGACCAAGATCGACGCCATCCGCCGGGCTGCCGGTATCCGCCTGCGGCCTATCCTCATGACCAGTGTCGCCACCGTGGCCGGTCACTTTCCCCTGACACTCGTCACCGGGGCCGGGGCCGCGGCCCGGAACTCCATCGGCCTGGTCCTGGTCGGCGGCATGGCCATCGGCACCCTGTTCACCCTCTTTGTTGTTCCCTCCATCTACATGCTGGTGGCCCGCGATCATACCATGGACCGGCTGCGGGCTGCCGGGGAGGTTCCCGGCAGGACCGATTCCCTGGCACCACCACCTGGGAGATGAGGTTCTGTTGCTCCTTTTTGCGGCTCATCCGACTTTTTCATCCTAATCCATGGACAATTGATTTCCAGTTGATATAATTTTTTCAAGTGGGGAAAAGATTGTCATTCCCGGATGCTGACCCGGTTCACCCGGCGCTGGTACCCTGTCAGGAAAAATCCATTGGCGCCCAAGCCATCCCGACCGTTCACTCATCCAATTTTCTTTCATTGTGCCAGGGACGCGGGCCGGCTGCCGATCCCTGGTCCCAGAATTCCGATTTCCGACAAGGAGGCTGCACATGTCCATCACGGCGTACGAGGCTAAGGATCTTTTCAACTGGCTGGAGACAAAAGAGGATTTCCTGCTCCTTGATGTCCGCAACGCAAAGGATTTCAATCGATTCAAGGTGGAGGGGCCCTATCCCTTTGACATGATCAATGTCTCCTATTATGATTTCATGGAAATCGAAGAGGAGGCGGTGGCCAGGGTGCCGCGGGACCGGAAGATCCGCATCGTCTGCGCCAAGGAGGGATCGGCAAAGTACGTGGCCGAGATCCTGGAAAAGCACGGCTACGACGACATCCGCTATCTTGCCGGCGGCATCAAGACCTGGGGCAATCTCCTGGTCCCCAAGCTGGTCAACCCGGGCATGGACTATGAACTCTACCAGTTCATCCGCCCCGGCAAGGCCTCCTGCAGCTACGGCCTGATCGCAGGCAGCGAGATCATGTTCTTCGATCCGTCGCGCAACATCGACTTCTATCTGAATTTTGCGGAGGAAAAGGGCTGCCGGGTGATCAAGACCTTCGAGACCCATCTCCAGGCCGACTACATCGCCGGCAGCCGGATGATCGCCGAGAAGACCGGCGCCGAATTCCTGGCCAATGAGAACGACTTCAGGGATTCCAAGAATCCCTACATCCCGCTCAGGGACGGCGAGATCCACAGCTTTGCCGCCGGCGGACCTGAGGTGAAGGTGGTCTTCACCCCCGGCCATACCCCCGGCTCCACCTCGTTCATCGTCGACTCCAGGTTCATGCTCTCCGGCGACATGGTCTTCCTCAAGTCCATCGGCCGACCCGATCTCGGCGGCAAGGCCGAGGAGTGGGCCGGCCTGCTGTTCGACTCCATGCGCATGGTCCGTGAACTGGACCGCGACCTGATCGTCCTGCCGGGCCATTTCCTGAGCTGGGACGAGGCTGACGACCGGCTGATCTTCGCCTCCACCCTCGGCGAGACCATCGAGCGCAACAGTGATATCTATTCCATTGACAACCTGGACGATTTCATGGAGTTCATCCGCGCCAACATGCGGCCGCAGCCCGAGGAGTACGCCACCATCCGCCTGGTCAACGCCAATCTCAAGCAGGTGGACGAGGAGGAGCAGGAGGTGCTCGACCTCGGCAAGAACGAGTGCGCCGCCTCGGCCTATGCCAAGGCCCAGGCACAGAAGGCCGCCTGAGACCACGGACAGCATGCGCAGCATCATCACCATTGCCACCGACAGCCGGGAAACCCTGGTGGACATCACCGCCAGGGTGGAGGAGACCGTTACCGGCAGCGGCGTGAAAAACGGCCTGGTCGCCCTCTACGCCCAGGGGGCGACCGGCGCCATCATGATCCAGGAAAACTGGGACGACTCGGTGCAGACCGATGTCATCCACCTGCTGCGCAAGCTCATCCCCCGCGGGGTCTGGCTCCATGACCGGCAGGACGGCAACGGTGATGCCCATCTCAAGGCGGGCCTGGTGGGACCGTCCGAGACCATCCCCCTCATGGACGGACGGCTGGGACTCTCCCGGTGGCAGAATATCTTCTTCTGTGAATTCGACGGACCGAGAAGCGTAAGGAACATCGTATGCACCATCCTTGGCGACGAGTGACCTTCGCCCTTGCCTGCGGCCTCCTCTTGCTGAACGTCGCCGGTCCCCTGCAGGCGGCGTCCCCCCCGATCTCTCCCCGGGCATCGGCCCTGATGGCAGAGACCCGTCCCGCACTGGAACGGGAACTGGCGGCCAGGGAACTGCGGCTGGGCGATCCCATCTTCATCCGCATCTTCAAGATCCCCGGCACGCTCGAGGTCTGGATCCGCAGCGGCCCTGCCTTTATTCTGTTCAAGCGCTACCCCATCTGCAGCTATTCCGGCTATCCCGGCCCGAAACTGCACGAGGGAGACTGGCAGAGCCCCGAGGGATTCTACACAGTCTCTGCCCGCCGCATGAACCCCAACTCCGATTACCACCTGGCCTTCAACATCGGCTATCCCAACGAGCTGGACCGGCAGCTCCACCGGACCGGAAGCGCGATCATGGTCCACGGCGAGTGCTCGTCCCGGGGCTGTTTCGCCATGGGCAACCTGGGGATGAACGAGATCTACCTTCTGGCCCATGCCGCCCTGGCAGGTGGCCAGGAGAAATTCAGTGTCCATGTCTTTCCCTTTCCCCTTACCGACGACAACCTGAAAAAATTCGCCAGCTCGCCCTGGATCGACTTCTGGAAGAGCCTGCAGCCGGGCTATCTCGCCTTTGAACAGTCCCGCACCGTGCCCCTGGTCACGGTGCGGGACGGCCGCTACGTGACAGCCGCACCAGCCACGCGGCTGGCCCTGCTCAAAACCGGGGAAACGCAGAAAGGAAACGAGAACAATGATTGAGCGCCGTGGCGCCACACGAGTCCGCTTCGAAAGCCAGGTCCGGCTGCGGGCGGGAAAGGAAGAGGTCGAGGCCACGGTGGACGCACGCGACATCAGCCTCAAGGGGATGTACGTGCAGACGGAACAGCAGCTTGCCGTGGGCACCGTGTGCCGGGTAGGCATCAGCCTCACCGGCAGCTCGAGCCGGGTGAACTTCTCCGTGGACGGCGAGATCTGCCGCTGCGACGGCAGGGGAATGGGGATCGCCTTTGACCGGCTGAGCGAGGACAGTTACGTCCATATCAAGAACCTGGTCAGACTCCATGCCATGGACGACCCGGAAGAGCCGGGGCAGCGGTAACTGATAAAAGGGACAGTTCAGGTAACCGTTCACCGCTATCATCGGCAACCCCCCATGGTACTTTTACCGTAAGCGCTCACAGGAACCACATCTTTGCACGGTCGTGCCTGCCCGCACAGGCAGGCTATAGCGGCCAGGCACGCCTGCACAAATCTGCGGCGCCTGAGAGCGCTTACACCATTGTGGCCGGACAACCCGATGGTTAGCCATCCCGGGAGGGGGGTACCTTTTACCGGTTCATCGCTCCCTGAGCCGTTCCATGTCGAGCAGGTGAATGGTCTTGCCCTGGACCCGGATCAGCCCCTCCTCGCTCATGCGGGCGAAGATCCGGGACAGGGTCTCGGGACTGGTGCCGAGCAGGCTGGCCAACTGGCCCTTGGGCAGGTCCAGGACCACCCTGTCATCCCTCGCCTGTTCCTCGGCAAGGTAGCGCAGGTAGGAGGCCAGGCGGCCGGGCACCTCTTTCAGGGACAGGTTTTCGATCTGGTTGGCGAACCGCCGCAGCCTGAGGGAAAGCATGGCAATCATGTTCAGAGCCAGGGAGGGATTGGCCGTGACCAGGCGGACAAATTCCTGCCTGGGGAAATAGAGCAGGGTGGACCTGACCAGGGTCGCCGCATTGGCCGGAAAGGGCTGGCCATGAAAGACCGCCACCTCACCGAATGGTTCTCCCGGACCAAAGACATGCAGGATCTGTTCCTTGCCGCCCATGGACACCTTGAAGATCTTCACCCTGCCCTCGGCGACCATGTAGAAGCCGCTGGCCGGGTCATCCTCGAAAAATACGGCCTCGCCGCGGCCCAGTTTTTTTTCCTTCGCTATCCTTGCCACCTCGGCAAGCTGCGCCTCGGGCAATCCCTTGAACAGAAAACTGTCGGCAATGATCCCGATCTTGTTTTTCATAACTCCTGGCAAAAAGAAAAAATATTTTTGACCTAGGTCAATGGCAACTGGTACTTTGTGGTTATATTGTCAGTCACAACATGCAACGAATATCCATGAAGGATACCTGAAAATCAGACAAAGGAGATTCAAAATGTTCTGCAACCAGTGTGAACAGACTGCAAAAGGCATCGCCTGCACCACGGTGGGCGTCTGCGGCAAGAACGAAGAGGTCGCCGACCTCGAGGACGTCCTGATCCACGCTCTCACCGGCATGGCCCTGTTTGCGGCCGAGGCCCGCAAAAAAGGCATCGTCGATGCGGACATCGACCGGTTCACCATGGAGGCCATCTTCTCCACCCTGACCAATGTCGACTTTGATCCGGAGCGGTTCATCCCCATGATCAACAAGGCCGTCGAGATCCGCGAGGAACTGAAGGCCAAGGTCGCGGCCGCCGGCGGCAAGACCGACTTCGACCATCCGGCCGCCTCCTACACCCCGGCCGACACCATGGAGGGCCTGGTGGAACAGGGCAAGGAGATCAACCTGATCCCCAGCCTGGACAAGGACGAGAATATCCGCTCCCTCAAGCAGACCCTGCTCTACGGTCTCAAGGGCATTGCCGCCTATGCCGACCATGCCGCCATCCTCGGCAAGACCGATCCGGAGATTGCCGGATTCGTCTACGATGCCCTGGCCGCCCTCCTGGCCGAAGGCCTCACCGTCGATCAGTGCGTGGAGGTGGCCATGAAGGCGGGCGAGATCAACTACAAGACCATGGAGCTGCTCGATGCCGCCAACACCGGCACCTACGGCCACCCGGTGCCGACCACCGTACCCCTTGGCCACAGAAAAAACAAATGTATTCTGATCACCGGCCATGACCTGCACGATCTGGAGCTGCTGCTCAAGCAGACCGAGGGCAAGGGCATCGACATCTATACCCACGGCGAGATGCTGCCCTGCCACGGCTATCCCGAACTGAAGAAGTATGACCACTTCTACGGCCACTTCGGCACCGCCTGGCAGAACCAGCACAAGGAGTTCCCCAACTTCCCCGGCCCGGTGCTGTTCACCACCAACTGCATCCAGAAGCCCCGCGACGAGTACAAGGACCGGATCTTCACCACCGGCCTGGTGGGCTGGCCCGGCGTGACCCACATCGCTGACAAGGACTTCACCCCGGTGATCGACAAGGCCCTGGCCATGGAGGGCTGGACCGATGACGCGGACAATGGCTCGGTGATGGTCGGTTTTGCCCGCAATGCCGTGCTCGGCGTGGCCGACAAGGTCATCGAGGCGGTCAAGAACAAGGCCATCCGTCACTTCTTCCTGGTCGGCGGCTGCGACGGCGCCAAGCCGGGCCGTGACTACTTCACCAGGTTTGTCGAGCAGGTGCCCGAGGACTGCATCGTCCTGACACTGGCCTGCGGCAAGTTCCGCTTCTTTGACAAGGATCTGGGCGATATCGGCGGCATCCCCCGCCTGCTCGATGTGGGGCAGTGCAACGATGCCTACTCGGCCATCCAGATCGCCGTGGCCCTGGCCAACGCCTTCGAGTGCGATGTCAATGACCTGCCCCTGTCCCTGATCATCTCCTGGTACGAGCAGAAGGCGGTGGCCATCCTCCTGACCCTGCTCTACCTGGGCATCAAGGACATCCGCCTAGGACCCTCCCTGCCCGCCTTCATCACCCCGGCAGTGCTGCAGGTCCTGGTGGACAACTTCGATCTCAAGCCCATTGCCGCCACCCCCGAGGAAGACCTGCAGGCCATCCTCGGCTGACAGCCGCTGTTTCCTGCCCGGTCCCGGCCGGGCGGAAGCATGGAACCCCGGCCGGCCCGTCAGCACGGGCCGGCCGGGCATAGACGCCGGGACACCGGTGTCCGGACAGAGACAGCCCGCTCCCGGGGACAGACCATTGCCGCCGGCCCGAAACGGGTCAGACAGGCGGAAGGTAACATTCATGACCACACAGGAAAACCACAAGACATTCTGCCCCATGCCAGGAATCAATGCCGGAACCCTGACCCTTGCCGACCTGGAACGGATCACCGATATCGTCCGCAGGCACGGGATTCCCATGGTCAAGGTGACCGGGGCACAGCGGTTCTACTTCCAGGGGCTTGCCCCGGACAAACTCGCCGAGTTGAAAAAGGAGCTGAACCTGCCCGACGGACTGCCCCATACCAGGAACAGGGTCCATTATGTCCAGGCCTGCCCGGGCAGTCGGTGGTGCAGATATGGCACCCGCGATACCCTGGAGATTTCCCGGGCCATCGGTGAACTGGTCCTCGACGGTCCCCTGCCCTACAAGGTCAAGGTGGGGATCTCCGGCTGCCGGATGTGCTGCTGCGAGTCCTGGATGCGGGACGTGGGCCTGGCAGCGGAAAAGAAGGGCTGGCGCTTCACCTTTGGCGGCAATGCCGCCGGCCGTCCCAGGATCGGCGACCTGGTGGCCGAGGGACTCGGTGACGACGAAGCCGTGGCCCTGATCAGAAGGACACTGAACTATTACCTCAGGACCGCCAAGTACAAGACCCGCAGCGCCCGGTTCATGGAACGGGTCGGTATCGAAGAGCTGAAAAGGCACGTCCTCGGCTGATCACGGCCTCTTCCATGGATGGACCTGAGCGCTTGTAACAGTTCATCGCTATCGGTAACAGCCTCTCACTACCGATACTTTTACGAGCGCTGAACCGGAAACAGGAGACAAAGACCATGCAATGCCCCGGACAGGACAGCCGCTACTGGAGCGGTGACGACGTATTCGAGACCAGGTGTCCGAAATGCGGGCACAGTGTCGAATTCTTCAAGGACGATGCACAGCAGAAATGCCGCAAGTGCGGCTACCGGATGCTCAACCCCAAGCTCGACTTCGGCTGCGCCTCCTACTGCCCCCATGCCGAGCAGTGTCTGGGCTCCATGCCCCCCGAGCTGCTGGCCAGCCGCGGTGACCTGTTCAAGGACCGGGTGGCCATTGCCATGCGCCGCTACTTCGGCTCCGATTCCCGCCGGATCCGGCACGCCGAGGAGGTGGCCAGGTATGCCGGCGAGATCGCCCGTCAGGAGACAGACGTGGATCTGGCCGTGGTCATGGCCACTGCCCTGCTGCACGATATCGGCATCCGCGAGGCGGAACGGAAGTTCAATTCCGCATCGCCCCGCTACCAGCACCAGGAAGGCCCGCCGGTGGCGCGCGAGATCCTCACCGGACTCAAGGCGGAGGCTGACCTGATCGACGAAGTCTGCGACATCATCGGCCATCATCACTCGCCGCGTGATCAGGAAACCATCAATTTCAAGATTCTCTATGATGCTGACCTCATCGTCAACCTGGCCGAGAAGTACCAGGAGAGCCCGCCCACGGCCGACCAGTTCGAGAAGGTCCTGGCCTCCTCCTTCCTGACCGCAACTGGCCCGGTGGAGGCGAGAAAGGCTCTGCAGAAGTACGTTCGGGCAGAGGGCTGACAACCGGTCCACAATGAATCTGCATCGCCAACCCCAAAATCAGCAAGGACAATGATATGAAAGTGGTAAGAAAAATAATAGAGATCGACGAGGAACTCTGCACCGGATGTGGTGAATGTGTGCCCGACTGTGCCGAGGGTTCCCTGCAGATCATTGACGGCAAGGCGAAACTGGTGGCGGACAAGCTCTGTGACGGCCTCGGTGCCTGCCTGGGCTCCTGTCCCACCGGCGCCCTGAAGATCGTCGAACGTGAGGCCGAGGAGTTTGACGAGGAGGCAGTGGAAGAATTCCTGGCCCGCAAGAAGCAGGAAGAGGCCGGCGCGGCTGCAGGTGGCGGCTGTCCGTCGGCCCAGATCAGGACCATGCAGCCGATCACTCCCTGCCAGGCGGCCAATGTGCCCACCTCGCAGGCAGGCTCGGCCCTCTCCCACTGGCCGGTGCAGATTCGGCTGATCCCCGAGTCAGCGCCCTTCCTGGAAAACTGCGACCTCCTGGTTGCGGCCGACTGCACGGCCGTGGCCTATGCCGGCCTGCAGCAGGACTTCCTCAGTGGCCGGGTGGTGATGATGGGGTGTCCCAAGTTCGATGACCAGCAACTCTACGTTGACCGGTTCACCGCTATTTTCAAGGCCCGGACCCTGAAGTCGCTGACCATCCTGATCATGGAGGTGCCCTGCTGTTCCACCATGCTCCAGATCATCAAGCGGGCCTATGAGGACGCCTCCGCCTCCTTTCCGGTCCGTCAGGTGGTGATCTCCACCCAGGGCTCCATCATCCACGACCAGGCCTGGTAGAATACTTCCTCACCGGTGCCGCCGCCAGTGGCGGTACCGGAAGAGGAGGCCTGCCCCGGCCAGCAGGACGCCTGCCGTTCCGATCAGCCAGCGGGCCACCGTCACATCCACCACCAGGCAGGCCCAGTACAGCAACACCACCCCTATCAGGACCAGCAGCCAGTCCATGAGACGGGAGAGCAGGCGTGCAAGGGCCGCGGGCCTGCCGTGGCCATCTGCCATCAGGTCCGGACGATCGTGTAGACCGTCCCCCCCTCCTTCCTCTCTTTTGCCAGGATCCTGCCGTCGTTGATCATGATCACCCGGTCCATGCGGCCGGCGATGTCAGCATCGACAACAAAGGAGAACTTCTCCCCGCGTGCCATCCGTTTCAGACGTAACCTTACGTCCTTATATCCCTTTCAGCAGTCGCCGCGATAATCGGTCAGGGCTGTTTTTCCGGTCATAATGATTTGATTGGACGAATTTTTCTGGTATGCTTTTTCCAGTCGGCCAGGACGTCAATACAAATCCAGCAAGGAGGACTCCATGACAGCGGAAAGCAAGAAGACCTGTGACATCTGCGGCAGGAAGGCATCGTCTCTCACCACCTGCAAAAGTTGCGGCCGCAAGTACTGCAGCAGATGCCAGAGTCCCTCGACCAACCAGCATTTCTGCAAGGAATGCGTTGCCATGGAGGGCGTGGTCAGCAAGAAGTAGCCTGTCCCGGCCCCACGGTCCGGGCCCTGCCGGGCCCATCGGCGTGTATGCCCATTTTTCAGGTGTACACGCCTTTTTTGGTCCTGCCCCCTCCCTGCTTTCCGGCGCTTTCGGCCTGTCACCCGTCCGGGGCCTCCAGCGCCATGCTCACCTGTTTCCCGGCCACGGCAGGATAGGGATGGCGGACACCGAATTCTTGGGCGAGCCGTCCACCAGCTTGTCGCTGTAGGTGAGATAGACCAGGGTATGGCGTTTGCGGTCATAGAATCGGACCACCTGCAGCTTCTTGAACAACAGCGAGGTCGATTTCCTGAACACCCGCTTGCCGTCCTCCCGGCCCGAGGCCACCTCGGGCGGGAGGACGATGGGCCCTGTCTGCCGGCAGGCCAGGGAGGCGTCCGACGTGTCTTCGGCCAGCCCCAGGGCACCGGAGATGCCGCCGGTCTTGGCACGGCTGACGTAGCAGGTGGCGCCGGCAATATCGGGGTCATCAAAGGCCTCGATGACGATCTTGTCGTTGGCGCCCACCATCTTGAAGGTGGTGCTCACCTTGCCGATCTCCTCGGCCCGTACCGTCATCCCGGCGAGAAGGAGGACGACAAGACAGCAGGTTACAGGAAACCTCATCGTCCCTCCTCCTGCCGGTGGGCCATGCAGTGACGGTTCATGGCGCTGAGCAGGGCCTTGATGGAGGCGACGATGATATCCGTATCCACGCCGGCCCCCCACCAGCTCTCCTGGTTGGCATCCAGGATCTCGATATAGCTCACCGCCCGGGAAGACGAGCCGCGGGTCAGGGCATGTTCATGGTAGGCATGGAGGGTGAACTCCAGGCCCAGGGTCTCGCGCAGGCCGTTGCAGAAGGCATCCAGGGGCCCGTTGCCCACGGCGTGCATGGTCTGCTGCGTATCGTCCATGACCAGCACCGCCTCGATCTCGGCCGTGGAGAGTTCCTCGTCCTGGTCGATGTGACGCTTCAGCACATTGAAACTCTTCAACTTGTAGCAGCCATCGTTGAGGAGATACTCCTGTTCAAAGATCTCGTAGATCTTCTCCGGCGGCAGTTCACCGATGACCTCATCCGAGACCCGCTGGATGGCCCGGCCGAACCCGGGCAGCATCTCGCGCGGCAGCTTGTAGCCGAACTCGCGATCCATGATATAGGCGGCCCCGCCCTTACCCGACTGGGAGTTGATGCGGATGATCGACTCATAGGTCCTCCCCACGTCCTCGGGGTCGATGGGCAGGTAGGGTACGGCCCAGACACCGTCTTTCGACTGCTCAAAGGCCTCCATGCCCTTGTTGATCGCATCCTGGTGCGACCCGGAAAAAGCGGTGTAGACCAGCTCACCGGCATAGGGATGCCGGGGATGGACCTTCATCCGGGTACACCGTTCATAGACATTGACCACCCGGTTGATGTTGGAGAAATCCAGGCCCGGATCCACGCCCTGGGAGAACATGTTGAGCGCCAGGGTGAGGATATCGACATTGCCGGTCCGCTCACCGTTGCCGAACAGTGTCCCCTCCACGCGGTCGGCGCCGGCCATCAGGGCCAGCTCGGTGGCCGCCACCGCGGCGCCGCGGTCGTTGTGGGCATGGAGGCTGATGAGGGCGCAGTCCCGGTTCTTCAGGTGGCGGCAGAACCACTCGATCTGGTCGGCATAGATGTTGGGCGTGGCCATCTCCACGGTGGCCGGCAGGTTGAGGATCACCGGCCGCTCCGGGGTCGGCTCCCAGACATCCATCACCGCCTCGCAGATCTCAAGCGCAAAATCGAGTTCAGTGCCGGTGAAGGACTCGGGCGAATACTCGTAGCGGATATCGGTGTCGGTGCGCGCCGCCTCCTCACGGATGATCCTGGCACCGCGCACGGCAAGGTCGATGATCTCCTTTCGGCTCATCCGGAAGACCACCTCCCGCTGCAGGGTGGAGGTGGAGTTGTAGAGATGCATCACTGCCCGTTTCGCGCCCTGCAGGGACTCGAAACTCCGCCTGATCAGCGGTTCCCGGGCCTGGGTCAGGACCTGGATCAGGACACCATCCGGGATCAGGCCCCGATCGATGAGCAGACGCAGAAAGTCATATTCCACCTGGGAGGCGGCCGGAAACCCCACCTCGATCTCGGTGAAGCCGATATCGAGCAGCAGCTGGAACATCTCCAGCTTCTCTTCCAGGTTCATGGGCTGGATCAGGGCCTGGTTGCCGTCGCGCAGGTCAACGCTGCACCAGGCCGGGGCCCGGTCGATGGTCCTGTCGGGCCAGGTCCGGTCCGGCAGCTCGATGCGCGGGTAGGGGCGATATTTTTTCAGTTTTTCCTTGTCCATGGTCATCTCCCGTTCCGGGTCAAAAAAAAAGCCACGGTTTCCTTGAAAAACCGTGGCTCACTGGAATCTTGTGTCCCTGCTCCGGTCAGGACAAAACTCCCCCCTCTGCCACAGTTTTTCTGTGCAGTCCGAGTAGTAGCAGGTCGAGGAGAAGATATGTTCGACGCATTTGATCTTTCTCGCAGGGGTATACCACCGCACTGCCGGTGGCGGACGGCCGGCAATCTCACCGGTCATGCAATCAATCTTACGACAGAAGCACGGTTTGTCAAGAAAGAATATCAACCAACTGCCAGGGAAGGAAAAAAGATTGCCCTGCGTCCCTGAATGGGGTATTGCAGCAACATTTCCTCAGGCAGCCAACTGTGCGACCTCTGCAGTAAGCGCTCACAGGAACCGCACAGACTCTTCGCTTGCCTCGTTGCACGGTCGTGCCGTAAAAGTGCCGGTCTTTTCGGGTGGTTGCCGATAGCGGCGAACTCTTAGGTCGTGCCTGCCTGCACAGGTAAGCGTAGACTCCGGATCTGCGGCACCGGAGAGCGCTTGCATCATGGTGATCGAAAAAACCGATGGCTGGACATCCCGTGAGGGGTTACGGACCATCGGATCACGGCAACAACCAGAAAACAAGGAAAGCTCCCATGCCCCGTATCAACCTCCGTTCCATGGCCATCAACCAGAAGGGAACCATCACCGCCGTCAAGGTGGGCGGTGAGCTCGGACGGCGTATCCGCGAAATGGGCCTTGTGCCGGGCACCGAGATCACCGTCAAGCAGCGGGCACCTCTCAATGATCCTGTGGCCCTGCGGGTCATGGGCGGCACGCTGACCCTGCGGAACAACGAGGCGGACTACATCGAGGTCGAGGTGGAGCCGGCGAAGTGAGCCGGGAGACCACGGTCCAGGACCTTGCGGTGATTGGTGTACAGGGGATGGCCCTCCGGGAAAAAATGCAGTAGCGCCGCCACATAACGGTCAAAGGGATTGGCGATCCGGTCCAGAGAAGCCCGGGTAGCCAGCGGCAGGCCGCAGGGAGAGAAGAGCAGGCTGAAGGGAACCGGGTAATCGGTTGCAAACAGCAGTCTCTGATGGACCTGTTCCTGGGCAGCCAGATGGCTCAGCACCCCGGCCCGGACCGGGGTGAGCAGGCTGGACAGATCGGCATACAGGTTGTCGTGAACAACCAGCATCTCCAGGAGCCGGAAATAGTCGGCACTGAAATTTTTCTCCTTCCTGCTGAACGCCTTCCAGATGGTGAGCGGCCGATAGCTGAGTGCCATGTGGGCCGCCACCACGGTCACGCCGGCGGCCAGCGGCTGCGCCAGCATATCGATCCCCTCGCAGGTCCGATCCGACCGCACGCACCCCTCGCTGCCCAGATGGACGATGAGGGGCAGACCCTTGTGCGCGAGTTTCTCGAAATAGGGCAGGAACCGTTCCTGCCGTGTATCCACCCCCCAGTAGTTCTGCAGAAACTTGGCCCCGGCAAATCCCAGTTCGCTAAACCTGTCGATGAGCTCCAGGGCATCGGGCCGCAGGGGATTGACGGAAAAAAAGGGAATGATGATATCCGGGTTGGCGCGGTACACGGCAAGCAGGTCGTCGTTGCCGGCGCAGACCAGGGCATCGCGGTGCAGCTCCCTGCCCGTGGCATCCACCCGGGCATCGACCCCGAAAAGAACGATCCTGTCCACGTGCTTCGACTCCCGCACCTGCCGGATCAGGCTGGAGATATAGGCCTGGTAGGGATCGGCCGCCAGGGCTGCCGGATCGAGCCCCATCCTCCGCCCGAGGACCCGGAGCGCCAGCCGCGGCAGCAGCCGGTCAACCCGCATCAGCGGGTTGAGAAGGTGGACGTGAAAATCAACGGTCTGCGGCATGGGCGGCAATATAGTGGTCAGAGAAGAGGCGCCAGGATGAAGGCGATGCCCTCGGCAAACCGCTCCCGCAGGGGCAGCCGTTGTCGGCGCTTGCGGCTGACCTCGGTGGCCTCCCGGCAGAAGCGGAGAAAATCCTGCTCCAGGTCAGCGGCGATTCCCCGGTCAAACAGAAAGAGGTTGGCCTCGAAGTTGAGGCGGAAACTGCGCTGATCCATGTTGGCCGAGCCCACGGTGGAATAGATGGAATCGATGACCGCGGTCTTGGCATGGGGCAGCCGGTTGTGCAGCTCGAAGATCCGCACGCCTGCCGCCAGCAGTTCGTCGAAAAAGGAACGGCCGGCCCGCAGGACCAGGGGATGGTCGGAGCGGCCCGGCAGCAGGAGCCGGACATCGACGCCGCGCAGGGCAGCGGTCTGCAGGGCCATGGCCACCGGCGGATCCGGGACAAAATAGGGCGTCTCGATCCAGATCCGCTCTGTGGCCATATTGATGGCGGCAAAAAGCAGGGTATGGATGGAGCGCCACCGCTCATCGGCCGGGCCGCTGGCCAGGAACTGGGTACAGAGCTCACCGGCGGCCTCCACGGCCGGAAAATAGTCGGCCGTGGCCAGGTCCTCGCTGGTGGCGTGGTACCAGTCCTGGCAGAAGACCTCCTGCAGGTCCTGGACCACCGGTCCACGTACCGCCACGTGCAGATCCTGCCACGGTTCAGCCAGACCGGCATAGACATCGCCCACGTTCATGCTGCCGGTGAACCCCTCGCGGCCGTCCACCACCACGATCTTGCGGTGATTGCGGTTGTTGATGGTCAGCCGCCGCCGAAAGGGCAGCACGGGCAGGAAACGGGCCACCCGGCCGCCGGCCTCGCGCAGGGGCGCGAAAAACCGCCTGCCCGCTGCCAGGGACCCCACGTCGTCAAGCAGCAGCCGCACCTCGATCCCCCGGTGGGCGGCGCGGACCAGGGCGTCGCGCATGCGGGTTCCGGTCCGGTCCGGCTCCCAGATGTAATAGCAGAGATGGACATGATGCCGGGCGTCGTTGATGGCCTGTTCCAGGACATCAAAGGCCCGGCCGCCGTCACGGTACCAGGAGACCGAGCAGCCGGGCCGGGGCGCCGGAGCGCCCAGGCGCGAGGTGAGGTTGAAGATGGAACGGACCAGGGGCTCGGCAACCGGGGGCAGCCGCTGCTGGCGGCGGATGCGTTCCAGGGACTGGGCCAGCTTCTGCTCGACCCGCTGCCGCCGCCGGCGGCGCATCCGGATCCTGGTGGTCCCGAAGATCCAGAAGGCGAGCAGGCCGAGAAAGGGGATGAAGACAATGGTCAGGATCCAGGCCAGGGTGGCGCCCGACTCCCGCTTCTGGAGGATGATCCGCGGCACCAGCAGCAAGATGATGATCAGGTCCAGCACCACCAGCCCCGAACCGAGCCAGTTGACCCTCAGGAAATGCAGCACCGCTCAGCCCCCCTGTCTCGCGCCACCGGGTCCTGCTTCCTCTTCGCCTGCATCCGGAGGCGGTCCGGGCTGCCGATAGTCTGCAAACCGTGCCCTGACCTCGGCCATCTGTGCGGACGAGAGCAGCGGCACCTCACCCACCTGCAGGGCCCGGGTGTAGATCCGGGCCAGGTTCTCGACCTCCAGGGCCAGGGCAAGGACATCCTTCAGGGTATCGGCCAGGCAGACCATGCCGTGGTGGGCCATCAGGCAGGCGGTCCGGTCGCGGAGGGCCTGCTCCACCTGTTCGGAGAGGGCGGCCGTGCCAAAGGTGGCATAGCCTGCCAGGGGGATCGAGTCACCGCCGGCCACGGCGACCATGTAGTGGAAGGGAGGGATCTCTCGTTCCAGGCAGGCCAGGGTGGTGCACCAGGGCGGATGGGCATGGAGGACGGCCCCTGCCTGCGGGTGAAGCCGGTAGATATCCCGGTGCAGACGCCATTCCGAAGACGGCCTGCGACTGCCCCGGGCACGGCCGTCCATGGCGACCAACACCATGTCCGCGGGCACGCATTCCTCGTAGGCCATGGCCGACGGGGTGATCAGAAAGGCCCCACCGGTACGGACACTGACATTGCCGGCCATGCCCTGGTTGAGGCCCAGCCGGTTCATGGCCAGGGCCGTATCGAGCAGGGCCCGGCGCTGGCAAAACAGCGCATTCATCGCTGCTCCGGATAGAGGGCGCGCAGCCCCTCGGCCGAGGCCGGGCAGATGCCACGTTCAGTGATCAGGCCGGTGACCAGGCGGGCCGGGGTGACATCGAAGGCCGGATTGAGCGCGGGCGTGGCATCGGGCGCGATCCGGACCCGGCCGCTGCGGCCGTCGTCGCACCTGCCGGTCACGAACAGGACCTCCTCCCCGCTCCGTTCCTCGATGGGAATGCCGGCCACCCCGTCGTCCACACTCCAGTCGATGGTGGATCCCGGCAGGGCCACATAGAAAGGCACCTGGTTGTCACGGGCGGCCAGGGCCTTGAGATAGGTACCGATCTTGTTGCAGACATCACCGGTGGCCGTGGTCCGGTCGGTGCCGACGATGCAGAGGTCCACCCGGCCGTGCTGCATCAGGTGGCCGCCGGCATTGTCCACCAGCAGGTGATGGTCGATGCCGGCCATGGCCAGCTCCCAGGCGGTCAGCGATGCCCCCTGGTTGCGCGGCCTGGTCTCGTCCACCCAGACATGGACCGGGATCCCCTCGCGGACCGCCATGTAGACCGGCGCCAGGGCAGTGCCCCAGTCCACGGTGGCCAGCCAGCCGGCATTGCAGTGGGTCAGCACATGGACGGCCCCGGCCTGTCCCCTGTCCTGCCAGATCCTGCGGATCAGCTCCGCACCGTGGCGGCCGATGGCCTCGTTGGTGGCCACGTCCTCCTCACAGATCGCCGCTGCCTCCTGCCAGGCGGCATCGCTCCGCTCCTGCAGGGGCAGGGGACGGAGCAGGGCATCCATCCGCTGCACGGCCCAGTGCAGGTTGACCGCCGTGGGACGGCAGCCGACAAGTCGTCTGCCGATCCGATCGAGATCTCTGTCCGTGGCCCCGGCGGCCAGGCCGAGACAGAAGCCGTAGGCTGCTGTGGCGCCGATGAGCGGCGCCCCCCGTACCAGCATGTCGCTGATGGCCCGGGCGGCATCGTCCAGGCTGGCGAGATCGGCCACAACGAATTCGTGGGGCAGCCGGGTCTGATCGATGATCCGTACCCGGCGTCCATCACCCTCGGTCCAGATGGACCGGTAGTGTTCATTTCCTATGCGCATGGCTGTGGTTCTCCAGTGCCAGAGGAATCGTTCATTCTCCGGCAGGCTGGGGAATCAGCTCCGGGGTCCAGAACAGGACTCCCCTGCCCTCGGCCTCCTCGAGAAACGAGGGGCCGTCCCATTCCCGGACCTGGTCAAAATAGCCGCGACGCATCACCTTGAGGGTGATCCTGCTGATGCCCTCGAGCTGCTCGTCACTGAACTGGCGGACACTGCGCAGCGGTGTATTGCCGAGATAGATCCACTGCCCCTGGCAGGGCAGGCCGCCGCCCTGCACCCGGTAGACCACGTGGGCGCCTTCGGGCTCGGAATTGACCTTGAAGCGAACGGTCCGCACCGACGGCGAACACCCTGCGGCCAGGAGCACCAGGGCCAGGAGCGGAAAGAGAACGATTCTTCCCGTCCGGACCGGACCATCTGAAAACATGGATTTCATCTGTCAGTTCCTCTTTTTCAGCTCAACGGTCACCGGCTGGGGTTCGGCCGCGGCCGCCTCCCGGCTCTTATGGCGTCTGTTCACCCAGAAGGAGGTGATCTCTTCACGATACCCTGCCTTGAGCATCTCCACGGTCACATATTCCGGCTTGCCGTCCTCCCCTTCCCAGGTGACCAGCAGCGGGGTCATACCCAGGTGGCTGTCGTCCTTGAGATTGATCACCTCTGCCCCGGCGGGCCGGGTGACAAACTTCACCGCACCGTAGGTCTTCTGCCCGGCACAACCGGTCAGCACCCCCGGAAGGAGCAGAACGGCCATGCAGGCCAGCGTTCTGATGTCCAGTATCTTGTCCATGCGCCTCTTCCTCTTCGCCGTTTTTTTCTGATCCGGAAACTCCCGGCACACCAGCCCAGGACCATTTCTTACCTGTTTCGGATCAGGCAAGTCAAGACAAACCGGCCAGGACGTCCCTGTTTCACGGAAAAGTCTGGCTGTGCGCCTGTGAAAGTATCGGTCTTTTCAGGTGGTTGCCGATAGCGGTGAACTATTGCCGGCACCGCTTGTATTCCGACGCTGCCTTACAGTATACTCAAGGCAGCAACAGGAGAGGAAACGACGTAAGCGCTCACAGGAACCGCATCTTTGCCCGGTCGTGCCTGTCCGCACAGGTAGGCTATGGCGGTCAGGTCCGGCGGCAGAATGAGCCGCCACGGTTCATCGCGGCCGCCGGCACCCTGGAGAGCGTGACATGTCCGTGACCAGTCAAAGTATTGCTATGTCCAGGCCGTTGCCGATGGCGGTGAACTATTTCCGTAATTATTCAAAAAGGCGTACCCGGCATGAGTGATTCCCGTCCCGACCTCGACAGGCTAAAGATTTCCGGCAACCTGCCCAGCATGCCCCAGGTCCTGGTCAGGCTCATCGATGCCTGCCACCGTTCCGAGGTGGACCTGCAGCAGGTGGCGAAAATCATCAACAGGGACTCCACCCTGAGCGCCAAGATCCTGCAGCTTGTCAACTCGGCCTTCATCGGTGCCCGTTCCCCGTTCACCGATGTCCGCCAGGCGGTGATCTACCTGGGCGCCGATACGGTCCGCAACCTGGCGGTCTCCATCTCGGTGCAGCAGGTTTTCCGCCGGGTGGAGGCAGGTGGCCAGCTCTCCATGGACCGGTTCTGGTATCATGCCTACGAAAACAGCCTGCTGGCCAGGCGGATCGCCAGGAAGATCAGCTATCCCGATCCATCGGAGGCCTACCTGGGCGGCCTGCTGCATGATATCGGCAAACTGCTGCTCTGGATGGCCTTTCCGGGCCAGTATGCCCCCCTGCTCAAGGGTGTCCAATGTCATGACGGCCGGCTGGTCGAACTTGAACGTGAAAAACTGCGGGTCGACCACTGCGAGGCCGGAGCGTGGCTCTTGCAGCAGTGGCACCTGCCCTCGCTCTTTGCCGACGCGATCCGTTTCCACCATCTTCCGGCAGAGCAACTGGCACAGGGCCTGCCGCTGCCCCGGATCGTCTCCCTGGCCGACCGGCTCAGCCACGGCAGCCCGGCGGACCGCCAGTGCGAGGAGGACGCCCATCGGCTGCTGGGGCTTTCGCCGCAACAGGTGGCTGAAATCACAAGCGGAATCGAAGAACAGCTGCAGGAGGTCGCCGACAACCTGGGCATCCGCATCCCGACAGCGAAGGCGCCGTCAAAACAGCAGGAACCGGACCCCGAGGACAGGCCCAGAGAGGCCCCCGTGGGCCTGATTTCCAGGATACGGGACATCACCCAGCTCACCGGCATGCTGGACAACCTGCTCAGGGCCGAGAGCAGGGAGCAGATCGCCGGTGCGGTGGAGCAGAGCATGAAGATCCTCTTCAACGAGGACACCTGCTTCCTGCTCCTCATGGAGGAGGAGGAACTGCGTGGATTCTCCTCTCCGGACAACCCGCTGACGCCCCAGGTGGCCCGGATCCGGTTCCGTCCGGCAGAACACGGGCAGAGCCTGGCCGGGGAAGCCGTACACGGAAAACACCCTGTGCACTCGTTCATGGAAGGGCGCAGGAATGCACCCACCCTGCTCGACACCCAGTTCCTCCACCTTCTGGGGACCAGAGGCATGGCAGCCCTTCCCCTGATCCACCACCGGGAGGTGGTGGGCCTGATCGTCACCGGCATCGAGGAACCGCAATCCCGCCTGCTCAGGCAGCCCGCTCCCCTGCGGCTGCTCGCCGGCCAGGCCGCCGCCGGCCTCTTCCTCTGCCGGCTGCACGAGGCCCAGGCGGAACGGATCGCCGAGGAACGTATCGCATCCGCCACCATGGTGGCCCGCAAGATAGCGCACGAGATCAACAATCCACTCGCCATTCTGCGGAATTACATCAAGATCCTCGAGATGAAGCTCAAGGATGACGAAACGGTCAGGGAAGATCTGGCGGTCATTGACCAGGAATTCGAACGTATCGGCCACATCACGAGCCAGCTCGACGACCTGGCCACGGACCGGCTCCTGATCCGGCCGCGGCACCTGGACCTGAACCAGCTCCTGGAAGAGACCCTGCAGATGTACCGCAAATCCCTGCCCGCTGACCGGGAAATCAGGATACTCTTCGAGCCGGATCCCGCCCTGCCGGAGATCGAAACCGATCCCGACTGCATCCGCCAGATCCTTCTCAACCTGCTCGGCAACGCCCTGGATGCCCTGCGGGACGGCGGCACCATCACCGTCGCTCTCCGGGCGATGGAGGAGGAAGACGGGACGGGGGCCGTCCTGTTGACAGTGGCCGACACCGGCCCCGGCATCCCGGAATCCCTGCTGCCCAACCTGTTCGATGCCGGAATAACCACCAAGGGAGGGGGACATTCGGGCCTCGGCCTTGCCATTGTCCGCAAGATCACAGGCCGACTGGGCGGGAGCATCACCTGCAGAAGTTCTGAAAAAGGTACTATATTTAGTGTGTCTCTTCCGCTTCGCCATACTTGATTTTCCGCTTTCCTGTAAGAAAACACTTTTCTTTTGACTTTCTGTACCAACTGCGGTTCAATGCCTTTGAGTAAATGTAATATTTTTGTGAGACAATCTGCCACATTCTGTCGCTTTCGGCAGACCAGATGGGAACATGGAAAGCCCGCGGTAAAAGTTCAGCAGCAGCCGTTCCGGAAGTGTCTTGTCATACCACCTAGACCCGCACGCAACCAGATCCTGAGCAAATGGCGCACTGTGTTCTCATCATTGACGATGAACCGCATTTCTGCAGCAGTCTCAGCCTGTTGCTGGAAGCCGAGGGATACACGGTGGCAACGGCCAACTCCGGCCGGGAAGCCCTCTTCCGCCTGCAGAATTCCACCTACCAGGCCGTCCTCCTCGACATCGGCCTGCCCGACATCACGGGCACCGAAATCGCCGCCCATATCAACAGCAAACACCCGGACACCGCAGTCATCATCCTGACAGGGCATGCCAGCGTTGACAGCGCCGTGGAAGCGCTGCGCCTGGGAGTCTACGACTACCTGCGCAAACCGTGCGATGCCGAGCAACTTCTCCGCATCGTCGGACGCGGCATCGCCCACAAGCAGCTCGAACAGGAGCTGCGGGCCAGCGAGAAGCGGTTCCGCCAGCTTGCCCAGGCCACCTGGGAGGGGATCATCATCTACGAGGCCGGCAGCCTGCTCCAGGCCAACGGCCAGCTCTGTGACATGTTCGGCTACAGCGAAGACGAGCTGCTGGGGCGGCAGATCTTCGACGTCCTCCTCGACCGCAAGAGCATCAAGGCGCTGGACGTGCGCATCGATGGCGATACCATCGGTCCCTTCGAGGCCATGGCCATTGCCAGGAACGGCAAGAGGTTTCCCGTCGAGATCAGGGTCAAGCACATGGAATATTACGGCCGCACCGTGCAGGTGGCGGCCATCAGGGACGTTACCCGCAACAAGCAGGCCCTGGAGGAACAGATCGTTCTGCGGGAAAAACTCGCCGATGCCCGGCGCCTGGAATCCCTGGGCATGATGGCCGGGGCCGTGGCCCATGACCTGAACAATATCCTGGCCGGCATCATCACCTATCCCGAGCTCCTGCTCATGGACATGGAGGAGGACTGCAAGTACCGCGAAGAGATCGAGATGATCCGCGAGGCCGGCAAGCGGGCGGCAGCCGTGGTCAACGACCTGCTCACCGTCACCAGAGGTGCGACCTGCAAGAAGGAGGTCGTCAGCCTCAACTCCCTGGTCTCGGCATACACCGGCTCCCTGGAGTACCGGGAACTGCGCAAGCGGTTTCCCGGCATCACCATCGAGACCAGCCTGGACCCGGAACTCTTCAATACCGCCGCCTCCACCGTCCATATCACCAAATCGATCATCAACCTGGTCAACAACGCCGCCGAGGCCATGCAGGACCGCGGCCACATCCGTCTTTCCACCTACAACTGTTACGTGGAGTCCCCCATCAGCGGCTATGAACAGATCGAGCGGGGCGAGTACGTGGTGCTCACCGTTGAGGACACCGGCCCCGGGATCTCGGCCAGGGACATGCAGCACATCTTCGATCCCTTCTACAGCAAGAAGAACATGGGCCGCAGCGGCACCGGCCTCGGCCTGACCGTGGTCTGGAACACGGTTCATGATCATGGCGGCTATGTGGACCTCTCCAGCAGTGACAAGGGAACCTGCTTTTCTCTCTACTTTCCGGTGACCCACGAGAATATCCACGTGGGCCAGAATGTCCTTTCCCTCACCGATCTCGGCGGCAACGGTCAGGAGGTGCTGGTGGTGGATGACCAGAAGAGCCAGCGCGAGATCGCCCGCCGGCTTCTCGCCCGCCTCGGCTACCGCGCCCATACCGCCAGAAGCGGTGAAGAGGCGGTGGAATTCATCAAGCGCCAGCCCGTGGACCTGGTCCTGCTGGACATGATCATGGCGCCGGGCATCAACGGCTGCGAGACCTACCAGCGCATCATCCAGCACATTCCCGGCCAGAAGGCCATCATCACCAGCGGTTATTCCAGCGACTCCGAGATCAGGAAGGCCAGGGCCCTAGGCATCACCCAGTTCGTCAAAAAGCCCTATTCCATCCAGGATCTCGGCCGGGCCCTCAAACTTGAAATAAGTTGACAGATCTTTTATTCTCTTCCTGATTCCCGGCAGCACACTCTGATCCCGCTGACCGGACCTCCGGTCCGGTGCGGTCAGCACATCGGTTTCCTGCCGGCTCCGCTGCCTTCCCGCGTCCCTGTTTCCAGGAGTCTGCCTTGAAAAGAATTCTCGCCTTTGCCATGATGATCCTGCAGGGAATCTGGAAAACCCTGCAGGTCGGCACCCAACTGCTCACCACCCTCTTTTTTCTGCTGCTGGCCATTGTCTTCCTGGTGGCCATCTTTCACCACCCACGGACGATCATCCCCGAGGGCGCGGCCCTGGTGGTGGCGCCGGAAGGCACCCTCACCGAAGAGACCTCTGCCATGGATCCCATGGCCAGGTTCATCAGCAACAGTCTCGGCATGCCGGTACGGGAGGAGACCCTGCTCCAGGACGTCATCGACGTGATCCGCCATGCGGCGGACGATGAACGGATCCGGGTCCTGGTCATTGCCCCGGGCCGCCTGCAGCAGGCCGGTCTGAACCAGATCCGGGCCATCGGCCGCGCCATCGGGAGGTTCAAACAGGCGGGCAAGCAGGTAATCGCCGTTGGTGACTCCTTCAGCCAGACCCAGTACTATCTGGCCTCCTGGGCAGATGAGATCTACCTCCATCCCATGGGCTCGGTGGAGCTCCAGGGCTTCGGGGTCTACCGTCTCTATGTCCGTGAGCTCCTGGACAGGCTGGCGGTGAACTTCCATGTCTTCAGGGTCGGCACCTTCAAATCCGCCCTGGAGCCCTTCATGCGCAACTCCATGTCACCCGAGGCCAGGAAGGCCAACAGCTTCTGGCTGACCAATATCTGGAACCGCTTCTGTGCCGATATCGCCGACCACCGGGGCGTGCCGGCCCGGGCCATCAACGATGCCATCAACAACCTCTCGGGCCACCTGCGGGCCGCCGGCGGCAATGCGGCCAGGATGGCGCTGGATACCGGCCTGGTGGACGGCCTCAAGGACCACCAGATGTTTGATGATTACCTGAGCAGCATGGTGGGCCGTTCCGAGGATCGCACCACCTTCCGCCAGGTCTCCATGGAGGACTACCTGTCCACCTTCACTCCCTCCTTCACCGAGACCGGGGAGACCGGGCAGAAGATCGGCCTCATCGTTGCCAGCGGCGACATCGTCTATGGCGAGGGCAGTGTCGGACAGATCGGCTCCACCCCCCTCTGCCGGCAGATCCGCCAGGCCCGAAATGACCCCCGGATCAAGGCCCTGGTGCTGCGTATCGATTCCGGCGGCGGTTCCGCCCTGGCCGCGGAACTGATCCGGCGCGAGCTGGAGCTGACCAGGAAATCCGGCCGGCCGGTGGTGGTCTCCATGGGGTCCATGGCCGCATCAGGTGCCTACTGGCTCTCCGCCGATGCCGACCGGATCGTTGCCTCGCCGGTCACCCTCACCGGCTCCATCGGTATCTTCGGCGCCCTGCCCACCTTTGAACATTCCCTTGCCAGGATCGGCGTGCACAGTGACGGTACCGGCACCACCAGGCTGGCCGATGCCGGCGATCCCGCCCGTCCCCTGTCCGAGGAGCTGGGCAGGGCCATCCAGATCAGTGTCGAGGACGGGTATGCCCGCTTCCTTGCCATCGTCTCCCGGGGACGCAGGATCCCGGCGGCGCAGGTGGAAAAGATCGCCGAGGGACGGGTGTGGGACGGCGCGACCGCCAGAAAACTTGGCCTTGTCGACGAACTGGGCACCCTGGAGGATGCCATTGCCGTGGCCCGCGAACTGGCCGGTTCCCCGGAAGCGGTCCCGGTATATATCGAACCTCCCGGGTCGTCCCTGCAGAGACTGCTTCGTCACCTGAGCGACCGGACCGCCTGGCTGCCGACACCGCCTTCAGGCACACTGGCGGCCGTGGTGCGCCGGCAGACGCCAAGCAGGGCCCTCGCCCTGTTGACCGGGGCATCGGACCCGCGGCACCTGTACGCCTACTGCCTGCTGCCGCGGACCTGGACGGCGCCCGGCCTGCCCTTTCCCGGTCTCTGACCGCGGTCAGGAAAGACAGCAGGACAATTGCATTTTTACCCCCACTCTGGTACGTAAAAGCTCAGCAGCACGCCATCTGCACGCGCTCGCGGCTGGCCGCATAGCAGGCGATAACCGGCCAGCCACGATCACGCACAGCTGACGCACTGCTGAACTTTTACCAAAGGTGTTGCTAGTTTCAGGTAGTTGCTGATAGCGCTGAACTATTACTCTGGTCCAACCCAGTGAGAAAGCAGAAAGAGTAGCGGTACATTCATCACAGATCCGCATCGTCCCACCATCAAGGTTTCCAGGAGCTGCAACCATGCCATACCCAAGATCGCTCGTTATCCTCTGCTGTGCTCTCTTCCTCCTTGCCGTCAGCCCGGCCGGCGCGGCCGAGCCCATGCTGGTCAGCGGCAACCCGGAAGCACCGCCCATTGCCTGGGACAAGGGAGGCAAGCTTGTCGGCATCGGCCCCTGGCTCGCCGAGACAACACTGCAACCGCTGGGGGTCCCGTTTGTCATCAGACCGGCCGGCACCTGGGCCGAGGTCCAGGCCAGGGCGAAAACCGGCGCCATCGACCTGATCGTCTCCGCCTACCGCAACAGGGAGCGGGCCGCCTACCTGGAGTTTTCCGAGCCCTACCTGGAAAGTCCGGTGGTCATCGTCACCAAAAAGGGCAACACGTTTGCCTGCAACTGCTGGACAGACCTGATCGGCAAAAAGGGCGTGGCCCATAGCGGCGAGAGCTTCGGCGACAAGTTCGATGGCTATATCAGGGCCAAACTCGATGTCACCTACACCACCTACGAGCGGGCCTTCGAGATGCTGGGGGAGGACACGGCAGACTATCTGATCATCGATCTCTATCCGGCCATCATCTATTCCAAACTGCTCCAGGTCGAGGACAGGATCCGGTTCATGGACAAGCCGGCCACGGTCCAGTATTTCCACATGGCCTTTGCCCGGACATCTCCCTACAGGGACCTGCTGCCGGAGATCAACCGCCGGATAGTGGAAATGAAAAAAGCGGGAACAATCAAAAAGATGGTGATGGCCCAGTATACAGACTGGAAAAAGACCTTTGACCAGCGCCGCCGCTTCTACTCCAGGTCACAGGTCAAGGCGGAACAGGCCCAGCAGCAGTTCGATGCCGGTGCCCGTGATCGCGGCCTGGACACCATGGCCCGCTTCATCGAACGTGATATCCCCTACATGGACGGCGCCTCCTTCTGAGCCGTCAGCGTTCAGCGGCACGCCATCTGCGGCCCCTGAGAGCGCTTACACCATTGTACCCGGGTAAAAGTTCAGCAGAAGCACCGGTAATTCAAGGTAGTTGCCGATAGCGACAAACTGTTACGTGCCGGAAAAACCGATGGTTCGTCATCCCGCGAGGGGTTACCCCTGCGGCGGCAAGTGATGGTGCAGCTCCCGGCGATGCAGGCGGCATGGGCGGATACGGAGCGATCTGCCGCAGCGCATCCCCGGTACACCGAGCCCGCCTCAGCCCTTGATCACGGCCAGGGGCTCCAGGACCTCCACGATCTCCACCAGGTCCTCCTGGTTGCGCATGACCTGGCCGATATCCTTGTAGGCCCCGGGCGCCTCGTCCAGGTCCCGGCGGTGGCGGATGGCATGGAGGATGTGACGGGAATCGAGCTTTTTCTTCTCCATTTCCAGGTCGAGGAGACGTTGCGCCTGCTTGCGGCCCATGATCCGGCCGGCACCGTGTGAGCAGGAATGGAACGATGCCGGGTTTCCCAGGCCGCGGACGATATAGCTGACACTGCCCTGGGAACCGGGAATGATGCCGGTTTCACCGCGACGCGCCCTGGTGGACCCCTTGCGGTGCACCATGACCTCCTCGCCGTAATGGACCTCCAGTGCGGCATAGTTGTGGGCGATGTTGATCATGGGCGCAAACTCCACCGGCCCCGCGAGATCCGCCAGGACCTCCTGTACCCGCTCCATCATCTCCCTGCGGTTGGCCAGGGCGAATTCCACGCAGTAGCGCATCTCATCCAGGTACCGTCGTCCCTCGGCGCTGTCCAGGGGCAGGTAGGCCAGCTGCCAGTTCTTCGGCACCCGGACCTTCATTTTCGGTGCCAGTCTCACGGCCACCCTGTTGTAGTGGCCGGCCACCTTGTAGCCCAGGTTGCGACTGCCGGAATGGACCATGACCCAAAGCCTGGCGTCACTTCCCCTCTGAATCTCGATGAAGTGGTTACCGCTGCCCAGGGTGCCCACCTGGGCACGGGCGCTGCCGAACTCTTTCCAGACCACGGGCAGGGTCCGGGCCGGATCTTGCGGCAAGGGCGGCAGCCTGTCTGCCGGCAACGGCCGGTGGTGATGGCGAAAGCCCAGGGGAACATGCCTGCGGATGCCGGACATCGCCTTTTTGAGCATCTCCTGCGGCACCTCGGTCAGGCTGGTACGGACAGCGCACATGCCGCAGCCGATATCCACACCCACCGCATTGGGGATAACCACGTCCCTGGTGGCCAGGACCCCGCCGATGGGCATGCCATAGCCCTGGTGGGCATCCGGCATGATGGCGACATGATGAACGGCAAAGGGCAGGTTGGCCAGGTGCCTGGCCTGCTCCAGGGCCCCCTCCTCGATGTCATCGAGCCAGAGATAGATGGGGATTTTTTCGGTCTCGAGCTTTTTTTTCATCCCGGCCCCCTTGCTCTATTCCTGAATCAGGCTATAGTGGCGCCGTACGCTGTCCGGTAAATCGTTACCGGAGCCAGGGCAGCGTTTTGGCTGCCGCGAACCGCACGCTGGCACAGCACGGCGCCACGTTGCCTGATCCGCCTTTTCTTTCCACCCTCCCGCACATCCATGGCTTTCCCGGAAACACTCTCCCTCCTCTGGCACCATCTGGCCTGGCCACTGCTGCGGCTGCTGCTCTTCATCTCCATCGGCCTTCTGGTCGCCAACTTCATCGAGGCCCTCAACTGGACCCGGAAGATGGCCGTGGTCGCCCGCCCCCTGACCCGGTTCGCCCGTCTCTCCGACCTCACCGGCGCCGCCTTCTCCATGGCCTTCTTTTCAGGAGTAAGCGCCAACACCATGCTGTCGGAAGGTTACAGCAAGGGCAGAATCAGCAAGAAGGAGCTGATCCTGGCCAATCTCTTCAACAGCCTGCCCACCTATTTCCTCCACCTGCCGACCACCTTCTTCATCACTGCGCCCCTGATCAAGGGGGCGGCATTCGTCTATATCGGCCTCACCCTGGGGGCCGCCCTTCTGCGTACCCTCTTCATCACCCTGGTCAGCCACTTCCTCCTCAGCGGCACGGCCCATGGCCCGGCGGGCGAAATGACCATGGACAGGGGAAACGATCTCCAGGGCGCCTGGCAGCGAACCTGGAAGCGATTCAGGCGCAGGATCCGCAGGATCATCCGTTTCACCGTTCCCATCTATGTCCTGTTCTTTTTCCTCAGCCGCGCAGGGGTGTTCGACCTCCTGGAGGACTTCCTCTCCGCGCACCTGGGGTTCCTTTCCTGGCTCACGCCCCAGGCCGTCTCCATCATCGCCCTGCAGGTGGCGGCCGAGTTCACGGCCGGCCTGGCCGCGGCCGGCGCCCTGCTCGCAAACGGCACCATGCATGCCCGCGAGATCGTGCTCACCCTCCTGATCGGCAATATCCTCTCCTCGCCCATCCGCAGTATCCGCCACCAGTTCCCCTACTATGCCGGCATATTCAGACCGCGGCTCGCCATGCAGCTCATCCTCTTCAGCCAGTGCTTCCGGACCTTCAGCATCGCCCTGGTGGCGCTCTGTTTTTATTTGCTCGCCTTCTGATACCAGCCCCGGGAAGCCGGGAAAGAGAGGCAACAGTCGTTGGTTCTCAGCCGGAAACGGGCCTGCAGGGGCGACGCGGGTCACGGCCGCCGGGTGCAAGCAGGGAGGCCACCGTGGTCAGCAGCAGGTCGGAGGTCACCGGAAAATCGAGCAGGGCATCAACGGGCGGGAAATCCTCGCTGATGTCACCGGCACCGGGGCCAAAGGGCAGACCGCCCTCCCGGTTGGAGTCCGACAGCATGAGCAGGGGGATCCGGCAGAGCTGCGGGTCGGCACTGAGGCGCCGGGCCGCCTCGATGCCGGCCCGGGCATTGCCGGAAAAACGGTCCTCGATGATCACGAGATCCGGCATGACGGCACGGACCCGGCTGCCGGTCTCACCGGCATCGGTGCAGATCAGGATCTCATGGCCGGACTCCGCCCGCCGCAGGGCAGTGGCAGCAGGGCTCTCCGGCAGGGCTGAACAGCGGAGATATGCACCACACCTGCGCAGCCCGGTCGCATGACGATACCACAGCCTCGGCCAGGCCCGGACCATGGGTGACAGGGTGGGACTGCGCAGGAGATGCCTGGCCATCTCTGAAGCCTGACGGACCCGTAAAAAGTCCATCACACTCGTTCGATATACAAGGCGTAGCGGTGTCGGCCAGGCGAAGGCGCACATGGAGTACGTCGAGCATTGGACGTACCCGCCACAACGCGGTAGATCGGACTTTCTGCGACGCCATCACCGCTGAATTGTGACAATTTCCTGCAGGATTACGGGTGTTGCCAGTGGTGGCGAACCGGTAGGTGAGATCTACAACGGCCCCTGCATCTTTTTCAGGTACAGGGGCACCAGGGAAAACCACTCCAGGAAATGGGTGAAGGCAAGAGCGAAACCATCTTCCTCCACCCGGACAATGGCTCCCTGCAGGGACTCTATCTCCAGATCACTGTAGCGACCGCGAAAGACGATCTTCGCCGTGCACGTTCCCTGCTCCCCGGGCTGCTCGCCGGTGAGGAGAAAGAGCCCGGCCATGCTCAGGTCCCGCACCGGGCCGACATACCGCGCTCCACCGACATCGACATGACACTCCACACCTGCCCCCAGGGGCAGACGGATATTCCTGCGCCGTTCACTTTCCCTGTCCATATTCCTCCTGTCATGCTGCCGGTTGAGCGTCCGACGGCGGCCACAAGCGGCCGCCCCTGCCGGACCGGCATCCTGTCCGGGCCGGTCCCCTGCATCTGAAACCGGCACGACCATGCGGGGCCAGGTATCAGTGCACGCCGTAAGCGCTCACAGGGAGCGCACGGAGTCTTCGCTTACCTCTTTGCACGGTCGTGCCTGTCCGCACAGGCAGGCTATCGGCGTCTCCCTACGGTCGCTTACCTGCGGTCAGGCACGCCTGCACAGGTAAGCGCAGACTCCGAATCTGCGGCTCCTGAGAGCGCTTGCACCATTGTGGTCGAGAAACCCGATGGTTGGTTGTCCCGTAAGGGGTTACTGCACGCCAGACCCGCTCCGACCGTGCCGTATCCTTCATAATATGGTAAGTATATGGATCAATGCAACAGTTAATATTATTTCCAAGGCAGGAACCACCTGCGGACAGGGACGTGACGACCGGAACAAAAGAGGGTTCTGCCGCTCACGGCAGTGGTGCCGGCACCGGTTTCCGGCTGTACGGGCCGGCGACGCCAGGTAAGCGCTCACAGGAACCGCATCTTTGCACGGTCGTGCCTGCCCGCATAGGTAGGCTATAGCGGTCAGGCACGCCTGCACAAATCTGCGGCCCCTGAGAGCGCTTACACCATTATGGTCGGACAGACCGATGGTTACCATCCCGTGAGGGATTACGACGCCAGCCGGGCGCAAGGAGGGAGGAAGAGCGATGAAAAAACAGATCATGGCGGCCATCGACGGCTCCATTTACAGTTCCAATGCCCTGGATTACCTGATCAGGCTGTTCGGCGGCGAGGCGGATATCGCCATTCACCTGGTCTCCATTGTCTCATCGGCCGGCAGTGACCAGAACTGGATGCTGGACGTGGATCCTCTGCGCGGCCAGACACCGGCGGTGGAACGGCGGGTACGGGTGGCGGACAGGTATCTGCAGGACGCACGGGCGCGGCTCCTGCGCAATGGTTTCGGCGAGGAACAGATCACCGTGCGGGTGGAGGTGAGTACGGCCGGCGTGGCCACCGCCATCCATCACGATGCCAGCAGGGGCAGGTATGATGCCCTCCTGGTGGGCCGCCGGGGGGTGGGCAAGGTGGGAGAGATGTTTTTCGGCAGTGTCTCGGCCTTCCTGATCAAGCAGTGTCACGAGGTGCCGCTCTGGATCATCGACGGCGAGGTGACCTCCACCCGATTCCTGCTGGCTGTCAACTCGACCCCGGAATCCCTTCTCGCCGCCGATCATCTGGGCTACATCATGCAGGGCTGCCCTGATGTCGAGATCTGCCTCTACCATTCCATCCCGATCTTCGGGAGCAGAACAGCGGCCCGGGAGGAAGACTTCATCAGGCAATGGGGAAAGGAATGGTGCAAAGAACACCTGGACATCGAGAACTACCTTTTCCATGCCCATGCCCGGATCCTGACGGATAACGGCATAGACAGAAAACGGATCTCGCAGCTGCCCATGCGCCGTGACCTGGATGCCAGCCGCGACCTGCTGCGCCAGGCCCGCAGGCACCACTGCGGCACCATTGTTATCGGCAGACGGGGACGTGACATCGCCAAGGGATTCATGGGCGGCGTCTCTGATCGCACCATGCAGCAGGCCCAGGATATGGCCATCTGGCTGGTGGGCTGAGGCGTCACCCCCTTGTGTCGTAAAAGTACCGGGATTTCAAGTCAGTCGCCGATGACGGCGAACTGTTGTCTTACTGCTTCCCCGGCCGGATGACGATACGGGCCGCATGATCCGGCCCCAGGTACCGGGCCGCCAGCCGGCTGATCTCCCGGGCCGTGATGGAGGAGAAATCACGCCGGATGGACAGGGGCCAGCGCAACTGGACCGGATGACGGCTGGAGAGGGCCAGTACGGAATCCCGCCAGTAGCGATTTTCGCGCATCATGTCCCGGATCGAGGTCAGGGTCGGCTTCAAGGCCCGCTCGAGCTCTTCCTCGCCCACCCCTGCCGCTGCCAGGCGGCTACCGGCCTCCTCGATCCTGGCGGCAAGCGGTTGTGCCTGTGCCGGGGCCACGGTCAGCATGGCGCGCAGGACTCCATATCCCGGATCAACACGGCTTGAACGGTTGTAGACCACCGGCGAATAGGTGGCCCCCAGCTCCTCGCGGATCTCGCGCCGCAGGCGGTCCTCCAGCACCGAGGCCAGGACGTTGAGCCGCCGGGTCCTGGAGATATCCCAGAAATCCGCCGTGGGCCACGCCACCACGATCAGGGCCTTGTCGATGGGGGTGTTCACCGTAAGATCGAGCGTCCTGCCCGCCGGAAAATCGATACCCGTGCCTCTTGCCGATGCCTGCAGGTCGCGGTGGGCTGAGCCGAAATACCTGCGGACCAGGTGCAGGACCTTTTCGGGTGTCACGTCACCGACCACGGTGATCTCCAGTTGCTGGCGGAGAAAGGCGGGCCGCAGCCAGTCCCGGACACCGGCAAGATCAAGATGTCGGAACTCCTTCCAGGGGATCATGCCATAGCGGCTGTTGCCACCGGCCAGGAACCGCTCTCCCTCGAGCTGAAGCATCCCCTCGACAGAACTCCGCATGCGGCCATACATCTGGCTGTAGCGTTCCATGGTCAGGCGATAGGCCTCGGGCCGGAAGGCGGGATCAGCAAGATGGGCGTACAGCAGTTGCAGCAGGAGCTCCAGCTCGGTATTCAGGGCCCTGCCGTTGAAGAAAAAACTCTCCTCACCTACCCGGAAATTCATCCGGACAGTGGCACCGGCCAGGGCCCTGTCCAGTTGTTGCCGGGTCAGGCCGCCGACCCCGCTCTCGGCAACAACACCTTCGGCAAGACGGGCCATGCCCGGCTTTGGCTCGCTCAGCAGACCATCACCGAAATGGGCCGTGATCAGGACCTCGTTCTTCCTGAAATCCGTCTGCTTGACATTGAGGACAAGCCCGTTCTCCAGGGTATAGATATCAGCCCCGATGCCGGGCGGCCTGATGTGCTCCCTGACGCCGGCCTCTTTCTGCGGCAGGGGCAGGTAGGGGAAGCCGGGAGCGGCCTCCGCGACCCACGGTGCAACAGGTGCGGCCGAGGCATCGGTGAAGACCCTGCGGATCTCCTGCTCCGCCTGTTGCCGGTTCCCCCCTATCTCGGCGGTTCCCGCGACCATGACCAGGCGCCTCTGGTGCCCCCAGAGATCATGCAGGGCGCCATTGACATCGTCTACGCTCATCCGGGAGAGCATTCTGCCAAAGAGCTCCAGTTCCTGCTGCGGCGACAGGGGAACCTCGCCACTGTTGAGCTTGCGGATCAGCATGGCGGCGATTTTCCTGGAATCTCTGCTGTCGGCGGTGCGCGCCTCCCTTTCCAGTTCAGCCATGATCTCCTTCCTGACCCGTGCCAGCTCATCGCCGGTAAACCCGAAGCTGAGGGCCTGGCGCAGAGTGGTGGTCAGCAGGGTCAGGCCCTGCTGCCAGCGGTTCCGGTCAACCCGGCCGCCCAGGGAGGCATAGCCGAGGCGCCGGACAAAGATCCCGGAGTAGACCCTGACCCTGGTGAGAGGGCTGTCCTTTTCGGAAACCAGGCGCGAGAGGCGGTTGTCAAGTATCGATGCCGCCACATACCTCCTGAGCTGTGTCTCCTCCCAGGCCCGGGTATCATCCTCCGGCTCCACATTCCAGACCGTCTCCAGGGCGACCTCGGTGTAGCCCAGGTCCGGTTCATGCTGATAGAGCACATCGGTACCCTGTTCGGCCACCCGGCCGAAGGGAGGGCAGACCGGCTTAACCGGTGCAGGACGCAGGCCCGCAAAATGACGGACCACGGCCCTGCGGGCAACGCCGGGGTCCACATCCCCGACCACGATGACGATCATGTTGTCGGGCCGGTACCAGGCGTCGTAGTAGGAACGCAGCCGTGCACTGTCGGCCGCAAGCAGGCTCTGGTCCGTACCGATGGGATCCCGGACCGCAACCCGGGTACCGGCGAACTCGAACCGGAACCGCTCCTTTGCCACCCGGGTGGCGGCGGAGTCGCGGGCCCGTTTTTCCGCCAGGATAACGCCGCGCTCGCGCTCAACCTCCTCCTCGAGCAGCAGGGCGCCGCGGGCATAGTCGGCCAGGACCAGCAGTCCCTGGTCAAGGTCCTTTTCACCGGTGCCGGGCAGAAAAAGATTGTAGACCGTCTCGTCGTATCCGGTGTGGGCATTGCTGTCTGCACCGAACCCCATGCCCAGGGACTGGAAATACTTCACCAGGGTACCGGGCGGATAGTGGGTGGTACCGTTGAAGAGCATGTGCTCCAGGAAATGGGCCAGCCCACGCTGCTCCTCGGTCTCATACAGAGAGCCGGCCTGGACATCGAGGTAGAGCGCCACCCGGCCGCGGGGTTCATGGTTGGCCAGGATCACATAGCGCAGGCCGTTGCCCAGGGTGCCATAGACCAGGCCGGGGTCCGGCCTGAGATCGGAATCATCCCATGGCCAGCCGCTGGTGATACACCCACCGCCGGAGACGGACAATGATGTGGCCGGGGATGCGGTGAGGGCCGGTGCCGGGTGCAGACAGACAAGAAGCAGGCACAGGGCGACAAGAATGACAGGGGCCGGGAAAACGAAAAAACGGGGAAGTTGCATTGTTCAATCCGGGGAAGTGGTGTAGAGATGAACCGGCAGGCCCTGGCCACCCAGGCCAGGTGGAACTGATCAGTAAAAGTACCGCCGGTTCAAGCAAGGAAGCGAGCCATTTTCGGCACAGGTCTCCTCCTGGTGCATCGGGCACGAAAAAGGGAAGCTGACGCAGCAGATTTGCCGTAAGCGCTCGCAGGAGCCGCACGGAGTCTTCGCTTACCTCTTTGCACGGTCGTGCCTGCCCGCACAGGCAGGCTATCGGCGTCTCCCTACGGTCGCTTACCTGCGGTCAGGCACGCCTGCACAGGTAAGCGCAGACTCCGAATCTGCGGCCCCCAGGAGCGTTTACACCATTGTGGCCGGACAAACTGATGGTCAGGCATCCCGTGAGGGCAACGATTTGCCTGTAGCGACGTTTGAATACCGGACAACTGCACGATCTGGGTTCTATTATAGGGCATGACACCATGAAACTTGCAGGAAAAAATGGACTGGTCCTCGGTGCATCAAGGGGTATCGGTCTGGCCACGGCGCGGGCGCTGGCCGCCCGGGGGGTCCGCCTCGCCCTGACCTGGTATGACTGGCCAGAGGCATCGGAAAAAATGGCAGAAGAGTTCAGGACCATGGAAGGAGACCACCTGGTGGCGAGGGTGGATCTGCGTCGGCCCGCCGAGGTGGAGGAGCTTGCCCGCCGCATGAAAGAAGCGTTCGGCAACCTGCACCTGCTGGTCAACAACATCGAACGGGGTGGCATGCCGGTGGTCCACGGCTCCTACCAGCGGCAGGTCAACCGGGGGCAGTGGCAACGGGAGATGGAGACCACCCTTCGGGCCAAGTGGCTGGTGTTTGAACAGTGCCTGCCCCTGCTGCGGGCCGCGGAACAGGCCGCGGTGGTCAACATATCATCCATCGCCGGCATGGTGGGCAGAAGCGGGCCGGCCGGTCTGCTGTTCAACGACGGCTATGCCGCTGCCAACAGGGGGATCTGTTCCTTCACCGAGACCTGGGCCCGGCTGGGAGCACCATCGGTCCGGGTCAACGAGATCATGCTCGGCATCATCGAGACCAGGCACGGTCCCGGCACCAGGGGCTGGGATCTGCTCACCGCCGGCCAGAAGAAAGCGCTCCTGGACCATACACTGCTCGGACGGACCGGAACGACACAGGAGGTGGTGCGGGCAATCCTTTTTCTGCTGGAGGATGCCGATTTCATGACCGGCGCAGTGATCCGGCTGGATGGCGGGTATGTCCTCGGGGCAGACCGGGTGCCGGCAATGCCCCGTGGAGTGATATGAGCCGACCGTACCCCCTCACGGGATGGCTGACCATCGGTCTGTCCGGCCACAATGGTGTAAGCGGCGGCCGCCTGCGGCAGCTTTTTCGCTCTCCGGGGCGGCCGACCGACAGGCCCCGGCAGGAGGACTATCACATATCCAGGGCCCAGTCCGGAATGCGGTGCATGATGTACTTTGCCACCACGTCCTTTTCCTCTTCCTTGCTGGCCGGCGCGGCATCCCGCATCACCTCGTCGAAATCGAACCAGCAGATCTCCTTGTCATCGTGGTTGTAGACAGTGAGTATCCGGTGATTGGGCCGCTGCACATCCTCCTCTTCCTGAATGGCGGCCACGATACGCAAGGCTTCCTCGTAAGGCAGAAAACGGACTTCTTCCTGGCTCATTGCTTCCTCCTGACGATTGTTGTTCGGGGGCACGTCTTCCTCCATCCCCCCGCGATTCCGGCCGGCGGCGTCTGCGAGTCACTGCAGCTCCCGGCGGACCCGCTGGGTCGGCCAACAAAAAGGCGGGAAAAAGCGAATCATCCCGCCCCGCCCGGACATTGGTAACAATTCACCGCTGTCGGCAACCGTTTTTGAATTACCACTGATCTCTGATGGACTCGTAAGAAGCCCATCAGTAACCCCTCACGGATGGCTCAACATCGGTTTGTCCGACCACAATGGTGTAAGCGCTCTCAGGGGCCGCAGATTCGGAGTCTCCGCTTACCAGTGCAGGCGTGCCTGGCCGCAGGTAAGCGAACAGAGTGAGTCTCCGAGGCGTAGCGGTGTCGGCCAGGCAGATGCGTACATGGAGTACGTCGGGCATTGGCCATACCCGCTACAACGCGGCAGATCGGACGTTTTGCGACGCCATCATCTTTTACGGGACATGGCAACAGGCCGGTCAGGCCGGCTTGACGACTGCACCGGAACGGATACACCGGGTGCAGACACGGATACGGACCGTTCGTCCACTGTCGGTTACGGTCCGAACCTTCTGCAGGTTCGGCAGCCAGCGACGCCGGTTCTTGTTGTGGGCATGGCTGACATTGTTGCCGGTAGCCGGTCCCTTGCCACAGATTTCACATACACGGGCCATTGTATATACTCCTCACGAAAGGTTTCAGGCCATCCTGAACAAGGGGGTCTTCATCCGACTCCGGCAGCGCAGCAAGAAAAAAACTCATATCTCTTCGATCTGCGATAATTTTCTCCTGGCTGCGCCCCGGCTGTCGGCAAGCCCTTCTCTCCCAGAACACCCTTTCATTGCCACAAAACAGTGAATATTACCTGTGGCTCCAGCAAAAAGCAAGATTTTTTGCCCCAAAGGACAACATCCTCCGCCGGAAAGAAAATACCCCCGCAGGTGAAAAAACTCTCGACCATTCGATCCTTTTATGGTTAAATATAAGCTCAATTGATCTCACAGATCCCTGCCCGTCCCCCGAGCCGGCCGCGCCGGCAATACCGTCTTCCCGTCTACCTGAAAATCCGCCCCCTTCCTCCCCTGAACCGGGTATGAAAAATACCGTCTTTTCAGGATTCCTTTCCAGTCCCGCATGTCATATAAGTAAAGCACAAGGGAGTGAATCCGTGGAAACAAGTCAAAATACAACCTGCATAAAATCCGGTCTGCCCGTAACCAGCCCCACGGTCTGTCTGATGTGCAAACGCTATTGCCCCAAGGCAGGAAGCCGTGGAAAACGTTACGCGTCAACCCGATCGCGCAAGGCTACCCGAAGAACACTTGTGCAATAACACTGAATCGACGATTTGCCACCACCGATTCAGCACAGGGGCGCCGGAGGCAGGTCAATGTTGCCGACAGCATCCTCCTACCTTTTACCCTATGATGTCAGTGTGGCTTGTTTCCCGCTTCCTCTCTCCTCCTCCTCCTGCAACCCGGCGCCTGCGCCGGGTTGCAGTTTTTTCTGACCAGCACTGTTCAGCCTCCCCCCTGTCCCGCACCAGCAGCAGTCAGAGATGACCATGTTGACCAGTCTGCGCGGAAAACTGATTTTCATCTTCATCATTCTCACGGTTTCCGTTGTCATCATCAGCAGCGGTTATGCCCGGTACAAGCAACGGCAGTTCGCCCTTGAACAGGCCCGGGAACGGGCGATCATCGATCTTCGCCTCATCGACTCCGACATCCAGTCGGTCCTGCAGTGGATCCGGCGGGACCTGCTCATGCTGCGAGACCTGCCCCTGCTGCATGATGTGCTCGGCGCCGGGGAGCCTGACTGCCGGAGACGCGCGGAGGAGATGCTGCTCAACATCGCCCGGCACCACCAGATCTTCCGGCAGATCGTCCTGCTCGACATGGGCGGCCGGGTGCGGCTGCGGATCGACTGTGAGCGGAACAGCGTCTGTACGGCGCCGCCATCGCCGGCGGTGGACTGGTCCGGACATCCCCTGTACCGGGCTGCCCTGAAACTCGGGCCAGGCGAAGTCATGGTCTCCCCCATGGAAATGGACACCGGCGTACCGGCCACGGAACAGTCCCGGCAGCCTGTCCTCCGCTATGCGCTGTCCGTGGTCGACGGGGAGGGTGAAAAAAACGGTATCCTGTTCCTCTCCGTCTTCGGCTCCGCTTTTCTCGACATCATTGCCAAACAGCAGGATGAACTTCATGGCGGCGAGGTCTACTTTCTTCTCGACCGGGACGGCCACTATCTCTACCATCCGGACCGGAAAAAGACCTTCGACCTGGAACGCGGCAGCGGCGCCACCTTTTTCAGCGACGAGCCGGAGCTCAGCCAATGGCTCCGGGACAACGAGCGGGGCGTTGTCATCCGCAGGAGCCGTCAGACCTACAAGCAGACCCTCTTCGCCTTCCACCGGATCCATTTCAGCTCTCCCGCTGCCGGAACCGGTGGCATCCGGGTGGTGACCCGTGACGGCGAGGGGAGGGATGGCGACTACTGGATCCTGATGACCACCGTGGATGATGTCAACCTGCTGGTGGGTTTCCGGGAATATGTCCGCTCCCTGCTCATCTTCACCCTGCTTCTGCTGGTCATCTGCATCGTCACCGCGATCCTGGTGGCATGGAACTGTTCCCGTCCCATCGTCTCCCTGGCCCGGGCCGCCAAGGAGATCCAGAAGGGCGACCTCTCGGCCCGGGCAGAGGTCTACTCCAGAGACGACATGGGCAAATTCGCTCATCTCTTCAACGAAATGGCGGACAAGCTGGAAAAAACCATCCGCCGGCTCCAGCTCTCCGAGTCCAACTACCGCCAGATCTTCGAAAACTCACGCGACTGCATCTTTGTCACCGATACCCACTGCACCATCGTCGACATCAACAAGGCGGGCATGAAGCTGCTTGGCCTGGACGAGACCAGTTCACCGGACGAACTCTCCCTCAACTGTTCCAGCATAGAACACGGCTTTGACCATGCCAATGCCACCATCCTGGAAGAGATCCACCGCAGGGGTTATGTCAAGGATTTCGAGACCTACCTCCGGCGGCCGGACGGCTCCAGGCGCCACTGTACCATGACGGCCACCGCCCGGTATGACGAAGAGGGCAACCTGGTCGGCTACGAGGGTATCCTCCGCGACATCACCGAGGTCAAACGGCAGGAGGAGGCACGGGCCGCTTTTCAGAAACAGCTCCAGGAAGAGATCGTCCTGGCCGAGGAGCGCCAGCGTCGCCACATCGGCCAGGTCCTGCACGAGGAGATGGCCCAGAACCTGGCCCTGGTCAACCTCAAAATCCAGGAGGTCGAGGACCGGGCCGCCCGGGAATGCGGTGCCGTTGACAGCTCCTGCAGAAAACTCGTGGAACAGCTGCGGCAGGCCCGCGAGCTGATCGGTGTCATGATCCGCCAGATCCGGACCATGATCTTCGACCTCTACCCCGCCGTGCTCGACGACCGGGGACTGGTCCCGGCCATGCTCTGGTATGCCGACAACTTCACCAAGCGTACCGGGGTCAAGGTATCGGTCTACGGGATACCGGGATCGCTGGGTCTGTCCGAATCCCAGATGATCTACATGTTCAGGTCCTTCAAGGAGCTGCTCCACAACGCATGGAAACATGCCCGGGCCCGGGAGATCGTGGCCACGGTCAAGAAAAAGGACAACCATGTCCGCCTGACCGTTGACGACGAGGGCCAGGGATTCGATACCGGCAGGCTGGAGGAAGCGTCCGCAGACCTTAACGGCATCGGCCTCATGAGCATCAGGCAGTGGACCACGGCCATGAACGGGACCATCTCCATCGAGTCCCATCCGGGCAAGGGAACCCGGGTGGCCATCGACATTCCCATTAACGGGTCCGCCGGGGGTGGCGGAGACGATGCCGGAGCGGAATGACGGATTTTCCTTGGCAAATCCGGCAACATGGTGCAGTCTTACAGGGACGGCAGCAACAAGACCGCACCCGGCGCCACTAATCCGGGAAGGAGATACGGATGATCACAGTCTTTCTTGCCGATGACCACCAGATGTTCCGACAGGGACTGCGGACCCTGCTGGCCTCGACCAGCGATATCGACGTCATCGGCGAGGCCAGTGACGGCCAGGAGTCTCTGCGCCGGATCGAGGCACTGCAGCCGGACGTGGCCGTACTCGACATTGCCATGCCCGGACTGAGCGGTATCGAGGTGACGAGGCGCCTGAAAAAAATCGCCCCGGAAACCGGGGCCATGATCCTGACCATGCATGCGGACTGCTACTATGCCGTGGAGTCCCTCAAGGCGGGCGCGCTGGGCTACATGCTCAAGGAAGAGAGCTTCGACATGCTCATCGACGCCATCCGCACCGTGGCCACGGGGCGGATGTTCATCTCGCCCACCCTGGAGACACCG
>Ga0256833_1000147_pt1 | contig 55565 bp, 47 predicted proteins | sample 356284metaG_FD_190535 | JGI IMG/M metagenome (GOLD analysis project Ga0256833, IMG submission 190535) | Hydrothermal vent microbial communities from Mid Atlantic Ridge, Atlantic Ocean - 356-284 | ecosystem: Environmental > Aquatic > Marine > Hydrothermal vents | place: Atlantic Ocean: Mid... | reverse complement strand
ACGCACCCCACACCAGTCATTTGCCTTTTCTGGCCGGTATCGTTAATTTATATAGGATGAAGGACTACTACGCCGTCCTCGGCGTATCCAAGGGCGCCAGCCAGGAAGAAATCAAGAAGGCCTACCGCAAGCTGGCGCTCAAGTACCACCCCGACAAGAACCCGGGCGACCCCGGCGCCGAGGAGCGCTTCAAGGAGATCAACGAGGCCTACGCGGTGCTCTCAGACCCCGAGCAACGCGCCCGTTACGACCGTTTCGGCAGCGCCGACCCCCGCCAGGCGCACCCAGCCGACCCCGGCGTGGGCGACCTCTTCGACCTGCTAGGTCAGATGTTTGGTTTTAACGTTGCCGGCGCCGGGCGCGCGGGCCCCAGACGCGGAGAAGACCTAGAAGCGGTCGTTACCATCGACCTGGCCGAAGCCGCCAAGGGCGGCGAGGCAGAGGTCAGCTACCGTCGCCTGGTTCTCTGCGAGGTCTGCCGCGGCGCTGGCGGCAAGCGGCAGGTTTGCAGCACCTGCAATGGCGCCGGGCGGGTGCGGCAGGTTCGCCAAAGCATCTTCGGGCAATTCGCCACCGAGAGCGTCTGCCCCCACTGCCGCGGCAGGGGCTATTTGGTTAGCGAAACTTGCCCTACCTGCAGCGGTCGCGGACGCCTGGAAAAGCAGGAGAAAATTACCGTCACGCTGCCCGCCGGCATGGGGGAAGACGACCTACTGCGCGTCCCCGGCGCGGGCAACGAGGCCGAAGGCGGGCCAGGCGACCTCTACGTGCGCATACGCCTGCGCCCTCATCCGCATCTAAAGAGAGACGGCAAGAACCTGATATACCAACTGCGCCTTGGGATTGCCCAAGCCGCCCTGGGCGGCCAGGTAATGATTCCCACCCTCGAGGGAGAAGTGCCGTTAGACGTTCCACCGGGCACCGAGCACGGCGCCGTTTTCGAGCTGGAAGGCAAGGGCCTGCCCGACCCCCGCGGCGGTCAGCCCGGTCACCTGCGGGTGGTGGTAAAACTGGCGGTGCCCAAAAAGCTCTCGCCCCGCGCCCGCGAGCTCTTGCGCGAGTACGCCGCCGAAGTGGGCGAAGAGGTTGCCGCCGAGGGCTGGTGGGAGAAAGTGCGGAAGAAGATATTCAAATAACTGCGGTAGGTGGTTGGTAGTGAGTGGTGCGTGGTACAGGCGGTTTTTTCCGAACGCGGGTGATGGCTGACGGTGTCGCATTCGCCGTCTGAAGAAGTAGTTTGGCCGCTTGCCGGTCGCATAATTATCCATTACCATGTTGGGAGCGCCGGGAGGCGCGGTTTACTATGCCGGCACGCAAAGATCTGAAGACGATCCTCATCATCGGCTCCGGGCCCATCACCATCGGCCAGGCCGCCGAGTTCGACTATTCGGGCACCCAGGCGGTCAAGGCGCTCCGGCGCGAGGGCTACCGGGTGGTGCTCATCAATTCCAACCCGGCGACGATCATGACCGACCCGGCGCTGGCCGACGCGACCTACATCGAGCCGCTGCGGCTCGATTTCGCCGAGAAGATCATCGCCCGCGAGCGCCCCGACGCCCTGCTGCCCACGCTGGGCGGGCAGACGGCGCTCAACCTGGCCATGGAGCTCTACGAGGCGGGGGTGCTCGAGCGCTACGGCGTGGAGCTGATCGGCGCCAACTACGCCGCCATCAAGAAGGGCGAAGACCGCGAGCAGTTCCAGGCGGCCATGAAGCGGATCGGCCTCGACGTGCCGCGCGGCCGGATGGTCGCCAGCCTGGAGGACGGGCTCGCCTTCGCCCGCGAGGTGGGCTACCCAGTGATCGTGCGCCCCAGCTTCACCCTGGGCGGCAGCGGCGGCGGCGTGGCCGCGGACGAAGCCGCGCTGCGCGAGCTGCTGGGCCGCGGCCTACGCCTCAGCCCGGCACACACCGCCCTGGTCGAGGAATCGATCGTCGGCTGGAAGGAGTACGAGCTCGAGGTGATGCGCGACCACGCCGATACCGTCGTCATCATCACCTCGATCGAGAACGTCGACCCGATGGGTGTTCACACCGGTGACTCGATCACCGTCGCCCCGGCGCAGACCCTGACCGACGTCGAGTACCAGAAGATGCGCGACGCCGCGGGGGCCATCATCCGCGAGATCGGCGTCGACACCGGCGGCTCCAACATCCAGTTCGCCGTCGATCCCAAGACCGGCCGGCTGGTCGTCATCGAGATGAACCCGCGCGTTTCGCGCTCCTCGGCGCTCGCCTCCAAGGCCACCGGCTACCCGATCGCCAAGATCGCCGCCTTGCTGGCCGTCGGCTACCGGCTCGACGAGCTGCCCAACGACATCACCAAGAAGACCCCGGCCTCCTTCGAGCCGACGATCGACTACGTGGTCACCAAGATTCCCCGCTTCGCCTTCGAGAAGTTCCGCACCCTGCCCAACACCGCCGGCGGCTTTTCGGACGAGCTGGGCACCCAGATGAAGAGCGTCGGCGAGGTAATGGCCATAGGCCGCACCTTCAAGGAAAGCTTCATGAAGGCGCTGCGAAGCCTCGAGTTCGACGTCTCCGCCGACGTGGCCGGCCTCTCGGTGCCCGAGCTGGAGCATCTGCTCGCGCCCAACCCAAAGCGCATCTTCGCGGTGCTCGAGCTGCTGAAGCGCGGCACCCCGGCCGAGGAGATCGCCGCCGCCACCGGCATCGACCGCTGGTTCTTGCATCACTTTAAGGAGATCGCCAGCGAGATGGCGCGGCTTGAGGCCGCGAGCCCTTCAGAGCTGAGCGCCGCCGAGCTCTACGCCCTCAAGCGCAAGGGGCTCTCCGACGCCCAGATCGCCGCCGGCGTCGGCCTGGAAGAGGGCGAGGTCCGCGAAAAGCGCCGCACCGCGGGGGTGCGGCCGGTCTACAAGACCGTGGACACCTGCGCCGCCGAGTTCGAGGCCCACACCCCCTACCACTACTCGGCCTACGAGGCGGAGGACGAGGTCAGCGACAAACAGGGCCCCTCGGTGGCCATTCTGGGCTCCGGCCCCATCCGCATCGGCCAGGGCGTCGAGTTCGACTACTCAGCGGTCCACGCCGTCTGGGCCCTGCAGGAGGCCGGCTTCACCACCCTGATGGTCAACTCTAACCCGGAAACCGTCTCGACCGACTACGACACCGCCGACAAGCTCTACTTCGAACCGCTGACCGCCGAGGACGTGCTCGAGATCCTCGAGCGTGAACGGCCCGACGGGGTGATCGTTCAGCTGGGCGGGCAGACGCCGCTCAAGCTGGCGCGGGCGCTGGAAGCGGCGGGCCAGCCCATCTGGGGCACCTCGCCCGCCAACATCCACGCCGCCGAGGACCGCGAGGCCTTCAACCGGCTGGCCGCCGAGCTGGGCATTCCCCAACCGGCGGGGGCGGTGGCGGCCGATGAGCGTGCGGCTCTGGAGCACGCCCGCCGGCTGGGTTACCCGCTGATGGTGCGGCCCAGCTACGTCCTGGGCGGGCGGGCCATGCAGGTGGTGAAGAGCGAAGACGAGCTGGGGGCCTACCTGAGCCAGGTCTACGCCGAGCTGGCCGCGAGGCCGACGATTTTGCTCGACGCCTACCTGGACGGCGCCATCGAGATCGACGTGGACGCCCTGGCCGACGGCGAGCGGGTGGTGGTGGCGGGGGTGATGGAGCACGTCGAGCGGGCCGGGGTCCACTCGGGCGACTCGGCCACGGTGCTGCCGCCGCTGACGCTGCCGGCCGAGGCGGTGGAGACGGTGCGCCGGCACACCCGCAAACTGGCCCGGGCGCTGGACGTGCGCGGCCTGCTGAACGTCCAGTACGCCTACAAGGACGGCACCGTCTACGTTCTAGAGGCCAACCCCCGCGCCAGCCGCACCGTACCCTTCGTTTCCAAGGCGGTCGGCCATCCGCTGGCCAAGTACGCCGCGCTGATCAGCGCCGGCAGGACGCTCGCCGAGCTGGGCCTCGTCGAGGACCCCGCGCCCGGCTTCTACTCGGTCAAGGAGGTCACCGTTCCCTGGCTCAAGTTCCCCGGCGTCGTCCCCTGGCTGGGGCCGGAGATGCGCTCGACCGGCGAGAGCATGGGCCTCGACCGCGACCCCTACCTGGCCTACTACCGCGCCCAGCTGGGGGCGGGCCACGTTTTGCCGCTCGCCGGCCGGGTGCGCTTCATCGACGCGGATAGTGGGCTGATCCACGCCTATCGCGAAGCCGGCTTCGAGAAAAGCGAAGGCGAAGACTACGACCTGCTGGTCTGCCTGAGCCCGAAAGCCGAGCTGCGCCGGGCGGTCGAGCTGGGCCGGCCCTACTTCACCACCCGCGAGGCGGCGCTGTGGGGGCTCGAGGCCGTGCGCCGCGCCCGCGAGGCCGAGCTGGAGCCGCGGCCGCTGCAGGCCTGGCACGAAGCTACCTAGTAGCCTAAGACGGCAAACTGACAAACTCTTGCTCGATTTGCAGTTTGACTTCGCTCTCTACCCCGCGTTTTCAGAAAACTCATTGCGATCTGTATCGTTGCACGTCCTTCAAGCTAGCAAACGCACGCACACTCAACGTCCTTTTCACATGGGGGATTCCGCCAGAATCATCCGACTATAATATGCGCCCCTTGGAGCATCATTGGACTAGCAATACGATAGTGCTGGCGATAATACACGCCGACGACCGCTTAATAGCCGTTCCTCACAAAAACTGCTTCGATGATTCATGCACTAGCCGTTCACCAGCAAATTGCGCGAGAACCATGACAACGACCCCGGAATTGCCTCCTTGCCAGACCTGGGCAGGTAGGTTACGTCTCCCGGCTCGCGGCGCAGCCAAGTGTACTGCCGCTTAATGAGCCGCCACACCGCGCGGCGATCGGCCTCGAGCGCCTCCTCGTAACTCCATTCGCCCCGCAAGTAGCGAGCGACCTCCTTATAGCCTATAGACTGGATTGCCGTAGGCATGAACGGGTATTGCTGCATTAGCCCCCTAACCTCTTCTACCAGGCCGTTTTCGAACTGCCAACGGGCGCGCTCCCAAACCTTGGGCCTTAGCGCCTCACGCTCGGGCCAAAGCACCAGTTTGGCGTAGCTAAAACGCGGCTTTTTACGGGGGAAGCTGCTGGGCGGCTTGTTCGTACGGCGCAGCACCTCGAGGGCTCGCACCAAGCGCTTGGGGTTGCCCGCCACGCGCTCGGCGTCGGAGGGGCTGACCTCGGCCAACTCTCGCAGCAAGGCCTCTTCTCCCGCCCGGTCCAACTCAGCGCGAATATCATTTTGCAGCCGCAGGTCAGGAGCGGGAACCGTAGGCAAGCCTTCAGTCAAGGAACGAAGGTAGTATATGGTGCCGCCCGTCACCAGTGGAATCCTCCCCCGAGAAATAATGTCGGCGATAGCGGTTTCCGCGTCCTCTACCCAGCGCACGACGTCGTAGGCCTCGTCGGGCGCAACTATGTCAAGCAGGTGGTGAGCCGCTTGCGCGCGCTCAGCGGGGCTCGGCTTGTCGGTGCCGATGTCTAGCCCGCGGTAAACCATGGTGGCGTCTGCACTCACAATCTCCAGCGGCCAGCGCCGCGCCAGCTCGATAGCCAGAGCCGACTTGCCGCTGGCGCTGGGGCCGGTAAGAATCGCTACCCTCGGCCTCACGCTCCTATCCTAAAGCGCTAGACTGAACTGAGGAGGCGGCCATGGACCTGGACAGGAGAAACCGTTGGGAGACCATAGAAAAGCTGATGGAGCTCAAAAGGCGCATTGAGGCTCTCGAATCGCACGCCGGCGGCGAACACCTAGGAGACTGGTCTCCGGCGGTAGACATCATCGATGAAGGGGACAGATACCGCGTCCTGGTAGACGTGCCAGGCGTCAAGCCAGAAGACCTGGAGCTGGCGGAAGAAGGGCGCAGCCTGACCATAGCCGGCTTTCGCCAGGGGGCCGAGGGCCGCTTTATAGCCGCCGGCCGTCCTAGCGGCTACTTCCGGCGCACTCTCAAACTACCCGAGTCGATCCGCGAGGGCGAAGCGCAGGCCAGCATAAAGATGGGAGTGCTGGAGATAAGCGTGCCAAAAAACAAAGGCCGCAGCGTGCCCATCGAGTAGCGGCTAGCGTTTTACCACGTGGCAGGCACGGCAGCGGGGTTCGTAGGCTTCTTTTGCGCCCACGAGTATCACCGCGTCGTCGTACCTGGCGGGCTCGCCGTTGATGAGTCTCTGCGTCCTAGTGGCCGATCTGCCGCACTGAACGCAAACGGCGCTCAGCTTTTCCACGAACTCGGCCCTAGCCAGTAGCGCCGGCATGGGCCCGAAAGGCTCGCCGCGAAAGTCCATGTCCAGGCCCGCGACTATCACCCTGACGCCGCCCTGCGCGGCCCTTTCCAGGACCGCCGGCAACTCCAGGTCGAAAAATTGCGCCTCGTCTACGGCGATGACCTTCAGGTCTTTCTGCTCGACCAGGGCGTCTAGTATCTCGGCCGAGTTTTGCAGCGGCTCCGCCTGCACCCTTTGTCCGTCGTGACTGACGACGTCGCTAGCGTGGTAGCGATCGTCTATTAGCGGCTTGAACACCCGTACTTTTTGCCCGGCGATCATCACCCTCTTGACGCGGCGAATGAGCTCTTCCGACTTGCCGGAAAACATAGGCCCGGCTATGACTTCTATCCAACCAGTTTGATAAGGCAAAAAAGGCACGGCTACCTCCAGATTCCAAGTACAAGCTTAACGCAAGGGCTGGGCCCCAAGAGAGAAACGGGTATAAATAGGCATGGCGATAAGCAAACTAAAAGCCGCTCTGGCCAGTGTACTTTTCGGTCAGGAAGACGTCTGCGAAACCTTGCTGGCGACGGCGTTAGCCGGCGGCCACGCGCTGCTCGAAGGGCTGCCGGGCCTGGGCAAAACCCTTCTGGCGCGCGGTTTCGCCGCGGCCAGCGGACTCAGCTATAAACGCGTTCAATTTACGCCCGACCTGCTGCCGGCCGACGTCACCGGCACGGAAATATGGCGCGGCGAAGGCTTTGAGTTTCGACCTGGGCCCCTCTTTGCCCAGGTGGTGCTGGCGGACGAGATAAACCGCGCCACGCCCAAGACCCAGTCGGCCCTCCTGGAAGCCATGGAAGAAGGAGCGGTAACGGCCTTTGGCGTCCGCCACCAGTTGCCCCGCCCTTTCATGGTGCTGGCGACGCAAAACCCCATCGAGCTAGAAGGCACCTACCCCCTGCCCGAAGCCCAGGTAGACCGCTTCATGAGCAAAATCGAGATCGTAGCGCCGCCGCACCAGGCTTGGCTGCGCATACTTAGCGAAGAGCCGCGGTTGCCCGAGGCGGTAGCCAAGGCAAGTGATTTTGAGGGGTTGCAGCGTGAAACCGCCGTAATCAAGGCGTCTTCTGCGGCGCTGCAGGCCGTGGCCAACCTGGCCCAGCTATCCGCCGAAGACGAGCGCCTGCGTTTCGGCGTCAGCCCCCGCGGCGCCAAAGCCTGGCTGGCGCTGGCGCGCGGCTTTGCGGAGCTGGCGGGACGCGCCCACGTCGACTGGGAAGACCTGCGCCGCGCCGCTGCGCCCGCTCTCAAACACCGCCTTTTTCTCAAGGAAGAAGCCGCCTTCGAAGGAGCCGCCGCAGACACCGTCTTACGCGACCTGCTGGCTAAGGCGCTGGCCAAGTAAATGCCTCGCTACCGCATCCGCACTCCCCTGCGGCGACCGCTGCCCGGCGGCCGCAAGAACCGCCGCAGCGGTGAAAGCCTAGACTTCATGGAGCTACGCGGCTACACGCCGGGCGACGACCTGCGCTTCGTAGACTGGAAGGCCTACGCCCGCAGCGGACGCCTCTATACCCGCGTCTGGGAAGGGGAAGAACGGACTCGCTTTAGCTTCTTCTTCGATACTTCGGCGAGCATGGGACTGTGGGGTAAAGGGCAGTACGCCGGCAGGGTCCTGGATACGCTCATCAAAGCGGCGCTGCCGGAAGAAACCTATCTGCTCGCCGCCAAAGGGCCCGTGCGCGTAAGGCGGCCCCGCGAATACGAACACCTGCTGAGGGACGCTCCCAAAAACGTTTTCGCGGCGGGGTCTTTGCAGAAGGCGAAAGGGCAATTGCTAATAATCAGCGACGCGCTCGATCAAGGCGACTGGGCGGCGCTGGCGCGCCGCCTGCAAAAACACTCCCCGGTGCTGGTGCACATACTGGCGTCGCAAGAGATAGAACCCCCGCCGCGCGAGGCCGAGTGGCGCGACGTGGAAAGCGGAGCCAGAAAACGAGTAGGACGCCCAGAAATAACTCGCTACCGTGCGGGAATACAAAAGCACCTCGCCTCGCTGCGCAAGGCGTTCAGGCGCTATGGCGATTACGTAGGGCTACTGGTCGGCGACGAGATTATACCCTCTTTACGGCGGCAAAAGTTACTCGAATGGCGCTGAATCGCTATTCTCCGCCAGGGGCGAGCGGGCCGTTTAGCGCCGCTGAAGAATGGCTCGGCTTAGGGGATGCGCCCAATAAACCTAACCCTCAATAACTACAGCGGCGGCGGGCTCGTCTTCTTTCCAGATGTTCTCGTAGACCACCAGCATTACCGCGGCGCCCACTGGGATGAATATCAAGTCAAAAAGGAAGGTTAGTATGGCCGCTGCCGCTCCGTGCTTGGCCGGCGCCAGCACGGCGGCGGATATTGCGCCCGCGAGTATATACAAGCTAATCGGATACCATAATTTGCTGGAAAAGAAATATTCGCGCTTGGCGAGGCTTATTATTAGCGAGTACAGCAATTTTAGGGCTTCCATAAACCCACTGGCCTGCACCTGCACCTTGGGAGTGTAATAAGCAACCAAAAAAGCCGCGATAATAGTCAGGAACGCGTAGACAACTACCCCCGGCAAGCCCAGAAAAAAAAGCGGAAAGAAGATCAATACCGCGAGGAAAATTGATGCAAATATGCCAAGGCCGACACCCAGGTAAGACGGCCAGTCCTTATCCTGTTTTTGCAGTGACGCCGCGTCGAGGCTACCGCTACGCGCTCCGGCCTTGAGCCAGTAAACAGATAAGGTAGCTTGCACGAGCGCGACTAACAGCGAGACGATCATTCCCATCTGCTGCGGCAATAAAACGACCAAGCCGCCAAGCGCCGCCAGCGTCAATATGACAGTTTGCTGCGCGCTCCAGAGCTCGAGCGCCAGCGTCTTTACGCGATTAAAAGTTTCTCCATAGCTCATAAGGCCTCCTCAGTAAACACCTCATGGTGCTGATTCCAGGATACCCTATCGCGATTGCGACCATTGGTTGTGGTACATCTCGACGACCTCGCGGGTGGTTGTGGCCTCTTCGGGGCTCTTGTCGTCGCGGTAGCGCACGAAGCGGGGGAAGCGCAGAGCCAGGCCGCGACCCTGCTGCACCACGCCGAAGGCGCAGGTGTGGCCCGGGCTGAGGGTGATCTCTTGAGCCTCCACCTCGACGACCAGGACCGGGTCGAACCAGACGTCGGGCTCCTGCAGCGACCAGACCCGCGGATGCCGTTCCTGGCGGCGGTAGGGGCCGAGCCGCCGCGGCAGCACCTCGTTGAGGTCGGCGTCGCTGAAGCCCGAACCTATCTTGGTGAGCGTTTCGAAACGGTCCTCGTCGGAGTTGTAGGCCGCGGCCAAGAGCGAACCGTAGGCACCGGCGCGCCGCCCCCGCCCCAGCCAAGCGCCGACGATGACGAGGTCGAGGGTGTCGGACAGCTTGCCGGCGATGCCGCGTTTGTACTTGACCCACTTGAAGCCGCGCTTGCCGGCCTCGTACTCGCCGTCGGGCTTCTTGCAAACCAGCCCCTCGCAGCCCGCCTCGATGGATTCGTCGAAGAAGCGGACCAGCTCCTCCGTGGTTTCCACGTAGCGCTTGACCGAAAGTTCCAGGCGCTCGTGGGGGCGGAACCAGCGCTCGAGCCGCTCGCGACGCTCGCGGTAGGGCCGCTCGATCAGCGCCTCACCGCGGTCGTAGAGTAGCTCGAAGACGAACCCCTTGATGGGGTACTTCTCCAGAAGCTCGGGCGTCAGGTGCTTGACCTTGCGGTTGAGCACGTTCTGGAAGGGGCGCATCTCTCCGGTCAGCGGGTCGGTGACCACGGCCTCGGCCTCGAGGATGAAGGGTTCGTGCTGGACTTCGCGGAGCGCCTCCAGCAGGTCGGGGTACTGGTGGGTGATGTTCTCGAGCCGGCGCGAGTAGACCCAGAAGCGCTCACCGTCGTAGTGGATCTGCACCCGCTCTCCGTCGTACTTGTGCTCGGCGTAGTGGGAGCCCAACTTCTCCATGATCTGCTCGGGGCCGGCGAGCCGCTCGGCGAGCATCATACGCACCGGTTTGCCAACCTCCAACTTCACCGCCCGCAAAGCGTCCTCGCCCTCGAGAGCCAGCCGCGCCACGTAGGCGAGGTCGGAGGTCAGGTTGTAGGCCCGTTCCAGAAGCGGCTTCTTACTGCGGTCGCCCAAAAAGGCCAGCGCCAGCGCCTCCAGCACGGTAGCGTCGCCCACGCCCAACCGCAGCCGCCCGGTCACGATGCGCAAGATCAGCGCCGCTTCCTCGGGGCTGGCCGCGGCGACAAGCCGCGCCAAGCGCTCGCGCTTGCGTGCCTGGGAACCTGGGCCGGCGTCCTCGGCGATGGCGCGCAGCTCGTCGTAAACGTGTCGTAGCGACAGGCCGCCCGTGCGCTGGGGCAACGCCTCGCGGGCATAGGCGCCGATGTCGCCCTTCTCCCGAACGGCCCGCACCACCTCCACCTCGTCCCGCCCCAGCGCCAGCGCCAGCGCCTTGGCTGCTTCCTTCTCGGCCACGCCGAACTCGACCCCCTCGAACTCGGGCGCGACCTGCCCCTTTAGCAAATTCACCGCCAGCGGCGCTTCATCTGGCGGTAAGTCTCGCAGCGCGTCCGCCAGCAGCCGCACCATCTCCAGGCGGGACGACGCTCGTTCCACCTCCCGCAAAGTGGTCACGAAACGCAAAAATGTCATATTCCCTCCTACACCAAGTCTAGCGCAGCGATTAAACTACCTAGCGTGAACGTCCTGGCCATAGACACCGCCAGCGAGTACTTGGTGCTAGGCACTCTCTACAGCGAGCGCGCCTTGCTGCGCCGTCGCAAGCACGCCGAGACCCTGATGAGCGACATCGAATCGTTCTTGCGCTGGACGGGAATGAGCGCCTCCGAGCTGCAGCTCTTGGTAGCCGGTGAGGGCCCCGGCTCGTACACCGGCATTCGCATAGCCATCGCCGCGGCAACGGGCTTGGGTCGCGCTCTGGGGGTGCCGGTGGTAGGCGCTTCGAGTCTGCAAGCCGTAGTCGATCGCGTCAAGGCGCCGGCCACGGCCGCACTACCGGCCCGCAGCGGCCACGTCTACGCACTCATTCCGGATGAGACTGCCAGCAAGGCCGCCGTCACAAAACTCGCCTTAAACGAACTGGTCGCCGCCGACTGCCTGCTGTGGTCCACGCCCCCCAGCGGAAAAGCGCTGGCCAGAGCTGGTGAGGAAGCTTGGCGAAGCGGCAAACGAGGCGTCAGCGCCGTCTACCTTTGAACGAGAGGAGCCTGGTCAGGCAAGGCGGCCGCCCTTTGCACACCCCACTCAGGCAGACTCTGCTACAATTTCATATATGAACAGAAAAAGTGCACTGCTACTGCTGGCCGTCGCCCTGGCCGCCGTCTTTTCCTTAGCGAGCGCCCAGAGCCTGGCCTCACTCACCCCTCCGGGGGCCACCGCAGGTATGTATACCCGCAACCTGGCGATTAAGAAAGCCTATTTCATAGATTTTCAGGCCGAATGGAATCGCCTGGGCATCTCCGAGCTATTCATGAAAACTATTGAGGGCGAAAGCAACAACCCTCTCACGCCCGAAGAAAAAAGGGAGATCGGCACGCTACTTAGCGCCGACGTCTTCGGCCAAGAAGGCATTCTGACCGTCTACCCCGACGGGGGGTTTTTCGTACTCGCCAAGCCGGCGGCGAAAAGCGCCCAAGAAATCATCGGCGCCATTCGTCAGGCCATGAAAAACCCTTACGAGCGCAATGGCTGGCTGCTAGAAAAAAACGGCGATAACCCCGAGTTTGTCATCGGCGTTAGCAACAACATGCTGATGATGGGATCTCAGAAGGTAGTAGAACGCTTTTTCAAGGGCGACCGCGGCTACAAACTGCCGATAGAGGGCGACTTCGCCTTCTGGGTCGAGGGCGAACCGCTGTGGAAATACCTCGACGATCCCAACTTGGGCCTGCCCCCCGAAGCGGTGCGCGCCATTAAGACATTCGGCGGCTTATATATGGCTATGAATATAGAAAAAGACGGCATCCATAGCTACAGCCGCTTCAATCTAAACCCAGACCAAGACGCCACCCTGGCAGAGATATTTACGCCGCGAGGCAGCGCCTGGCCGCTCAGCAGTCTGCCGGCCGGGGTATCGGTTAGCAGCGGCATGCTCGATTTCGCCAAGCTGGGCGACTACGCCAGCGGCTGGGCGGAAAAATTCGGCTCCGACCTGCAGCTCGATCTCTCCGCTTTCGGCAACCGCTACGCCATCATTGACGCCGGTAGCGAAGACCCCCAAGCAGCCATGCAACAGCCGCTCGGCAACCTGCTCCTTCTTATCGAGACCAAAGACAGCCTCACCGCCGAGGTGACGCTCTTGAGCTGGTTGCAGATGTTGGCCGGCTTTGCCTCGCCGCAAGACAACGGCGGTTTTGCCGTCAAAGCCATAAAAGTAGACGGCCGTGACGGCAAAAAGGTGCAGATTGGAATGATGGGCGAGCTGTACATCGTCAGCTACGACGACCGTTTAGCGGTGGCTACCTCACAAAAGGCGCTAGAGCTGCTGAGCGCCGCCAAGCTGGCGCAAGACCCCGACTACCTGCGCCTCTCTAAAATGCTGCCCGCGCAATACACTTCGGCCGGCTTCGGGAAAGTCGGCAAGGCGCTAAGGCAAGGCGCCGCTCTGCTGCCCTTCATGATCACCCAGCAAATCGAAGATCCTGACGTGCAGAGGCTAATGGCGGAATTCAGCCTGAAGCTGAGTCAATTCATGACTTTCGTCGCCGGCAAGACGGGAAACAGCATTAGCTATGGCGTCCACACTGATAGATATATGCAAGGCAAGTCGTTCACAGAGATCAACTGGTAATCCGGTCACACCCCAGCCGGCCCCCGACCGTATTTGCAGGTCGGGGGTAATTTATAGACGATAATGTAAGGAGATGCCGGGCCGGCTGACCTTCGCGCAACCCGCGGCTCTAACGCTTTTGCCTCTGGCGTTAGTGATCTACTGGCTATACAGAATACGCCGCCTGCCCCAGGAAAAGCGGGCGGCTTTATGGCTGATCGAAAGCGGGAAGGCGACGGCCGCGGCTTTGAGACGACTTGATATCAGACTGGCGCTTTTGCTGCTGAGCTTCCTTTTCATGGTCCTGGCCCTTTCCCGCCCGCTGCTGCTGAGCCGCCCCGGCGAACTGGTATTGGTCATAGACGCCAGCGCTTCTATGGCCGCCCAAAGCGGTTCTAGCAGCCGCTGGCGAAAGGCCGTCGGCGCCGCTGCTCCCTGGATCGAAGCGGCCGACAGGATAGTCCTGGTAAGAGCAGGGCTGAGAGCTGCGGCATTCGGCCCTTATAAAAGCGAAAAAGCGGCTAAAATACTAGACTCCCTCCGCCCCGGAGACGCCCGCGCCGACCTAGCCGCGGCCGCCCGCGCCGGCTTGAGGCTGCTGCCGGGGGCGAGAGTTCTTTATATTTCCGACGCGGCCGCCCCGGCCTGCTCCGGTTGCGGCTACATAAACGTAGCAGACGACGCCGCCAACGTCGGTATTACCAGGCTGGGGGCGGATTTTGCGGTAGTTTACAACTCCGGCCGAAAGAGAAAAACAATAAAACTGACCAGCGAAGGAGAAGGCATAAAACTACTAATACCCGCGCACCGCTTCGCTGTCGCCCGCTTCAAGGCGAGGCTGCCACGGCGCGCCGCCCGTCTGCAGGTCGACGATGCTTTGCCGCTCGACAACATCGCCTATTACCTGAAGGGTAAGGTTCGAGTGCGCAACATGGTCAACGATGCCTACCTGGCGCGCGCCCTGGCGGCCTTGGACGTCGGAGAAAGCGGTAATGCCCGTTTGCGGGTGGTATACGGCCCCCCCGGCAAAGGGGACGCAGCGCTGGCTAGCTACTACGTAGCCCGCCGCTTGGGCGAGGTGAAAACGGTCTACGCCGTCAACGAATCCCTGCCCTATGGCCGCGGGCTGTCGCTAATCGGCGCGAAACTCCCGCTGCTCGAGCGTCCCAGTGAAGGGAGGTGGCTACCCCTCGTCAGCGATAGAACTGGCAACGGTCTTATCTGGGTCAGGGGCCGAGACGTCTACGCTCCGCCCGGCCATTCCTGGCAAGACAACCCGGCAATGCTGGTTCTTCTTTACAACTGGCTGCAACCCTTTAGAGAGCGCCTGCGGCCGCTGGGGTGGCAAGGCCGCCTCGAGCCGGGTTTTTTTGGCGGTATTGCCGTCAGTCTCAACAGCGCTGCGGAAACGAAGCTGCCGCGCCCCAGGCCCTCCTCTACCCGCGCCTTGCAAGACTCGCGCAGCCTCTCTCCCCTGGCGGCGCTTTTGGCGGCGGCGTTGCTAGTGCTGGCGGGTAAGGCGGGTAAACGCTCCTCCTGACGCATGGTGAGGGGTTAGTCTGGGTTATGCACTACCGCTACTTAAACGAAGACGACCTGGCCGCCCTTAGCGATCTGGAAAGGCGCGTATTCCCAGAAAGGCCGCCTAGCTTCTACCGCATCAAGCGAGCAACCCTCAGCTTTTTCGCGCGCAGCGGCCACTCCTTCGCGGCGGAAGAAGAAGGGGCCGTTCGCGGTTTTGCTCTGGCGCAAGCCGTCTGGCAGGGCGACCGCGCCACCGTTCTGGCTACCCGTATCGCCGCCGATTCTTACGAAGTCTACCGTGGGCTATTACGGGTTCTCCTCAAATCCGCTTACGACGCCAACGCCTACGAGGTGGCGTTACTCTTCGACCCGCAAGCGCGTTCCCGGCTGGGCAGGGCGGCGGCGGACGCGGGTTTTTCCAGCACCGATCTCTCGCTCTTCAGCCGCGTACTGGGGAGTCGTGGTTCGCGCGGCGAAAGCGCAGGCGTTCTGGAATGATAAAAACGCGTAAAATGCTTGTATGAATAATCGGATAATGCTCGGCGTCCAAGGAGTGGATAACTACGGGCAGATGGAACAGATAATTCAAGCGCTGAAGGGTCAAAAGGGCGTTTCCGCGGTAGAAATGCAGCAGTTGGGCGAGATCGCGGTAGAGTACGACCCCCAGCGCCTCACCGTGATGGACCTAATCCGCGTAGTTCGCGAAGAGGGCTTCTTGGCTGGTATGTTATAGTTTTTACTGCCGCGTAGGGCGCTCCCAACATGGCACAATCCACACCAGCCGACAAAATCGCAAAAGCGTATGAAAGGAGCAGAGATGGCATATAAGGACGTTTTTGGCACCAAAAAGACGCTGCAAACAAAATCGGGGGACGTCAGCTATTTTGACATCGGCGAGCTCGAGCGCCAGGGTATCGGCGCGGTCGGCAAACTGCCCTTCTCTATCAAGATCCTGCTGGAAAGCCTTCTCAGAAACGCCGGCAGCTACGGCGTATCTGCAGAAGACGTCAAGAACCTGGCCGCCTGGAAACCCGAGCCTGGCGAGATAACCATCCCCCTCAAGCTGGCGCGGGTCGTCTTGCAAGACTTTACCGGCGTACCCGCGGTGGTGGACCTCGCCGCCATGCGCAGCGCCATGGACAGGTTCGGCAAAAATCCCAACGGCATCAACCCTCACGTGCGTTCCGACCTGGTAATAGACCACTCGGTACAGATCGACTTTTTCGGCACCTCCTACTCGCTGGCGGCCAACGTCGACAAAGAATACCAGCGCAACACCGAGCGCTACACCATGCTCAAGTGGGGTCAGACCTCGCTCGAGGGCTTCCACGTTGTGCCCCCGGGGCAGGGCATAATCCACCAGGTCAACCTGGAGCACCTGGGCCAGGTGGTCATGCGCCGGCAGGAGGACGGCGAAACCTACGCCTTCCCCGACAGCCTGGTCGGTACCGACAGCCACACCGTGATGATCAACGGCCTGGGCGTACTGGGCTGGGGTGTCGGCGGCATCGAAGCCGAGGCCGTCATGCTGGGCCAGCCCTACTACATGCTCGCCCCCAAGGTGGTGGGCTTCAAGCTGACCGGCGAGCTGCCCGAAGGCGCCACCGCCACCGACCTGGTGCTGACCGTGGTGCAAAAGCTGCGTCAGCACGGTGTAGTAGGCAAGTTCGTGGAGTTCTACGGCCCCGGCGTCAGCAAACTGAGCCTGGCCGACCGCGCCACCATCGCCAACATGGCGCCCGAGTACGGCGCTACCATGGGCTTCTTCCCCGTCGACGAAGAAACTTTGGCCTACCTGCGCCTTACCGGCCGCCCCGACGATCTGGTGGATCTGGTGGAGCGCTACACCCGCGCCGTGGGCCTCTTCCGCGATGGCGGCGTAGAACCAGAGTTCTCCGAATACGTGGAGCTCGACATGGGCACGGTCGAACCCAGCCTGGCCGGGCCCAAACGCCCGCAAGACCGCATTCCGCTAAGCCGCATGAAGGAGCAGTTCGCCGAAGACCTGGTAAAACCCGCTACTAAGATGGGCCTCGGCCTCAAGCAAGACGAGCTCGGGAAAAAAGTTATTGTAGAGCGCCCCGACGAAGACTTTGAACTCGAGCACGGCTCGGTGGTCATCGCCTCGATCACCAGCTGCACCAACACTTCCAACCCTTCGGTGCTGATCGGCGCCGGCCTGCTGGCCAAGAAGGCCGTGGAAGCGGGGCTAAACGTAGAGCCCTGGGTCAAAACCAGCCTGGCGCCGGGCAGCCGCGTGGTCAAGGACTACCTGACCAAAGCCGGGCTGATGCCCTACCTGGAGGCCTTGCGCTTTCACGTGGTCGGCTACGGCTGCACCACCTGCATCGGCAACTCCGGTCCGCTGCCGGCCGATATATCCGAGGCTATCGAGAAAGGCGACCTCGTCGCCGCCAGCGTGCTTTCTGGCAACCGCAACTTCGAGGGGCGCGTCAACCCTCACGTCAAAGCCAACTATCTGGCCAGCCCCATGCTGGTCGTCGCCTTCGCCCTGGCGGGCCGCGTAGACATTGACCTCGACAAGGAGCCCCTGGGTCACGATCCCAACGGTCGCCCCGTCTACCTGCGCGACGTCTGGCCCAGCCAAGAGGAAATTCAACAAACGATTCGCGAGTCTCTCGACCCGGAAATGTTCGTCAAGGAATACGCCGGGGTGTTCAAAGGCGACGAGCGCTGGCAGAAGCTGCCGGCCCCCAGCGGCGACCTCTACGAGTGGGACCCCCAGTCCACTTACATTCAGGAGCCGCCCTTCTTCCAGGACATGCCGCTCGATCCTCCATCCCCAAAAGACGTCAAAGGCGCGCGGGCGCTCCTCAAGCTGGGCGACAGCGTCACCACCGACCACATCTCCCCAGCCGGCGCGATACCGGTCGACTCTCCCGCCGGGCGTTACCTGCTGGAGCACGGCATCGAACCGCAAGACTTCAACTCCTTCGGTTCGCGCCGCGGCAATCACGAGGTCATGATGCGCGGCACCTTCGCCAACATCCGCATCAAGAACCTGATGCTCGACGGTGTCGAGGGCGGCTACACCAAAAAGCTGCCGGAGGGCGAGCAAATGTTCGTTTTCGACGCGGCCATGAAGTACAAGGAAGAGGGAACGCCGCTGATCGTCATCGGCGGCAAGGAGTACGGCACCGGCTCGAGCCGCGACTGGGCGGCCAAAGGCCCGGCGCTCTTAGGAGTTAAAGCTGTCATAGCCGAGAGTTTCGAGCGCATCCACCGCTCCAACCTGGTGGGCATGGGAGTGCTGCCTTTGGAGTTCACAGACGGTCAAAACGCTGACAGCCTGGGTCTCTCTGGCTACGAGGTCTACGACATCCTGGGCCTCGAAGAGGGGCTCGAGCCGCACAAAATACTCACCGTGCGCGCCAGCAAAGACGGCGGCGAGGCAGTCGAATTCAAGGTGCTGGCCCGCCTCGACAGCGAGGTGGACGTGGACTACTACACGAACGGCGGCATCCTGCAAACGGTGCTGCGCAACCTGGTAAAAGCCTCCTGAGTCCGGCTAGCAGCGTGAAGACCGCTCCCTGAAAACGGGAGCGGTCTTAGTCAGAAGGGGCGCAGCAAGACAAAATAGCGGCGCAAATCGGGGCTGCCTGTTTAGGCGAGAGCCGCTGCCCCAACGGGCCGTAACTGGTTGTATGCTGCTGACAGAATGAATACCTATCTGGGCGTATACCTGGTGCGCCTCGAGACGCCCTGGGTGCGCAGCCTCAAGGAAAAGCGAGCCCTTATCCGTCCGGTAATGGAGCGCATTAAGTCTCGTTTCCCGGTCTCGGCGGCGCGGCTCGACGGCCTCAACGTCCACTCCTGGGAGCAGGTCGGCTTCTCGGTGATCGGCTCCGATCCGGCTTGGGTAAATGGAATCTTGGATAAAGTAGAGAGCTTTTTAGCGGCGGCGGGAGACTACCAAATAATCACCTTGGCCCGCGAAGTCTTTACCTACGAGGGCGAGGTATAAAAGGCGCGGCCCGCTAGAGCGGGCCGCGCCTGCCTTGCATAGATACCGGTAAATATGCGGCTAAACCAGCTCTACCGCAACCGCGGTAGCCCCGCCGGTTCCGTGGCAAAGGGCGGCGATGCCGCGCTTCGCCCCTTTTTCCGCCAACGCGGTAATGAGGGTGCCGATTATCCGCGCGCCGCTGGCGCCGATTGGGTGCCCAAGAGCGATGGCTCCTCCCAGGACGTTCATGTTCTCGTAGGGCACTCCCAGCATTTTTTTCAAGAGAACGCTGTTGACGGCAAAGGCCTCGTTGTTCTCAAATAAATCAAAGTCCTGCAGGCTCATGCCCAACTTGTCCAGCAGCTTGCGGATAGCCGGGACCGGCGCCTCCGGGAAGCGCCAGCTGGGGCCCGCCGCCCAAGCGCCGCCGAGAATACGGGCCACGGGCTCGACACCGTGTTTTTCCAAAGACTCGGCGTCCGCTATCAGCAACGCCGCCGCGCCGTCGGAGATCTGGCTGGAATTTCCGGCGGTGAGTACGCCCTCCTTGAGGAAAGCCGGCCGCAAAGCCGCCAGCGAGTCGGGGGTAGTCTCCGGACGAATGCCCTCGTCGGCGTCAAGCAGCAACGTCCCCTTGCGGGTCTTGATCTCGAAGGGGGCTATCTCGCGCTTGAATATGCCGGCGGCGGTGGCCTGCGCCGCCCGCTTGTGCGACAGATAAGCGACCTCGTCAAGCTCCATGCGGCTTATGCCGTACTCGGCTATCAGGCGCTCGGTCTCCTCGCCCATCGCCTCGCCGTTCAGGGGGTCGGTAAGACCGTCGTACAGGAGGAGATCTTTGACCTCCTCGGGATTGCCCAGCAAAAACTTGTATCCCCAGCGGGCCCGCGAGGAAAGAGAAAAAGCCGCTTGCGACATAGACTCCATGCCACCCGCTAGAACCATACCGGCTTCGCCGGCGCGGATGGTAATGGCGGCGTTCATCACCGACATCATGCCGCTAGAGCAAACCATGTCCACTGCATAACCGTCCACGTCGTCGGGAATCCCGGCGGCTATGGCCGCCTGCCTGGGTAGCAACTGACCGTGTCCCGCCCTCAATACGTTTCCGAAGATGTATAGGTCCAGATCCGCCCCCGTAATTCCCGCCCTCTGCAAAACCGCCCTCATGGCATGAGCCCCTAGTTTCGTGGGGGGAGTATTCTTATACGACCCGCCAAAACGGCCTATGGGCGTGCGCGCCAGCGCTGCTACAAAAACGTCCTTGCTCATATTCACCTCCACCACCATCCTAAACCCGACTGCGCGCCCGGTATCTGTAGTAAGCTATTCCAAGTAGTTATGAAACTGCCCGACGAATTGGCCGCCTACCAAACATTGATATATTCGCTGGAGAAAGCCGGTGAAGCCTTCGTAATCGGGCAGGTTTTGGAAAGCGACGTCGCCATTATTTACGCCAGCGAATACATGCGAAAGGTACTGGGCGAAGCCCTAAAAGGCGAGCCGCCGAATAAGGCGGGTTCTTTCCTCAAAGAACCGCTAAAAATTAAAGAGATTATTGATGAAGTAACCCACAAAGGTCTTTCTAGAAAGATAATAAATCTACCGTCCACTTCTGAAAAAACCGTTACCGAAGCGGAAGCGGTGAGACTCAGCGGCGACCTGATACTGGGGAGAATTAAATTATTGGTTCGCGACAAACTTTTGATGCAGCTCTACGACAAGCTGGACGGCGTAAAAACTATTCTGCACAACTCCCCCGCAAACTTCTACCAGGCGGTGCTGGCGACAGCCATCAGTTTCATTCCGGGGGCCGAAGCGGGGAGCCTATGGTTGTTCGAAGACGGGCGCTTCACCTGCCAAGCCCATATCGGCTTCGATGATGGACTCATTGGGCAATCAGTCAGCTATGAACAAGAGCTCATCTGGTACGGCCTGAGCGAGAACGAACTCAAACAGGCGAAACCGCGCCTTATCGCCTTTGATGATATAAGAGAGCGGCGCGGCCGGCTTGATGAGCACCTTCCAGGCAGCGCCCGCAAAATAATGAGCAATCTACTGGTGCCTGTCGCCGTAAATGGCGACGTTCTGGGTACTTTTAATCTGGATAATTTACATGACGAAGAGGCCTTCGTTGCTGAGTCGGTTAGTTTTGGAAAGGTCTTCGCCAAAGAAATCGCCACTTTTTTGGAAAGCCATCTCAAGGAGCAACGCCTTCGCAGGCGCCTGCAACTGTTGAACAACATCGTGCAGGTTAACAGGACCGCTCGACTGGCGGAAACTCAGGGCGACCTGTTCATCAACGTAATCCACGCCCTGCACGCCTTTATGGAGATGAGTTCTCAGGTCATCTTCCTACTGGAGAGAGGCGGCGAATTCCTGCGGGTAACGGCGTCAACCGACTCTCACCTGCCCGCCGGAAGCCTGCTGCCCCGCGGTCGCGGCGCCAGCTGGCTGGCTATAGAAGAAAAGCGCACGATCATCATAGACGACGTCGAAAGCGACGGCCGTAGCGCCTTTTTTGGAAAGGAGAGAGCCTCAGAAGCAAAACCGATTTCTTTTCTATCTACGCCAATAAAAAGCTCTCGCGGCAAGATACTGGGAACCATCACCGTAAATAGCATCCCAGGGTCCGGCTTCCAGCAAGAGGAGATCGCCTTTATAGAAGCCGCCGCGGAAGCGCTGGGAATGTCGCTCGACCGCATCAAAGCACTAAAAGAGGCTACGAAACGAGCCTATTCATACAAGAAACTGCTGTCCTTGTCAGCGCAGATCGAGACCATCGACAGCCCTAAGAGGATCGCTGAATACGCCCTGAAAACCATTCTCGACCTGACACGCTATCGTGCAGGAGCGTTTTTTGGCGTTAAGAACGGCAAGATTGGACTGCAACTTATTGTTGGCAACTACCCTGCCGCTATGCGCGAGGCATATCTTAATCTTGATTTAAACCTGGGAGAGGGCCTCATAGGCGAATCGATCATGAAACGCCGCAGCCTGGCAATATTCGACTACTCTCGTTACGAAAACGCCCTCAGCGAATTTAAAAGCTTCAAAATACGCAGCGTTATGGTTGAACCGCTATGGGTGCAAAATTCTCCATATGGCGCGCTAGTGTTGTATTCATTCAATGACGGTGTTTTACCTTCTGACGATACGCAAAACCTCATGCAACTGACCGCTAAGAGGATAGAAAGGGCTTTAGAGCGTATCAAACACCTGTTGTCGTTACGGGAAACGAGAAACGCCATGTTCCAAGCTTTCGGCGTGGCGCTTGAACGTCGCGACTACGAGACCAGCGGCCATACCGAACGCGTAGCCGCTCTAGCGACTAAACTTGCCGCCGAGTTTGGCTTTAGCGGCAAAGCTCTGGAAGCAGTGCGGTGGGGGGCTTACCTCCACGACCTGGGCAAGCTGGCCATCCCCGATAGTATTCTTCTCAAACCTGGACCGCTGAGCGAAGAAGAATGGCGGGTCATGCGCAGCCATACTGAGATAGGTTACGAAATGCTAAGATCCATCCCTTTTTTGCCGTTGATCACGCGTAATATAGTCCGCTATCACCACGAACGCTGGGACGGCAGCGGCTATAACTTCGGCCTCAAAGGAGACGAGATACCTCTAGAAGCCCGTATATTCTCCGCAGTAGACATATATGACGCTTTGACGAACGACAGGCCTTACAAACAGAAGTGGAGTCTCCAGGAAAGTTTGAGCGAACTTCGCAATCTGGCTGCTAAGGCCTTAGACGCCGAGGTCGTTACGGCGCTGACGGACACCCTCCTGAGCAAGCCCACCGCCAACGGCTAAACGCAGGCGCTTTTTGCTTAATACCAATTTTCGCGCTACAATATATCTGAGTGAGGTAGACGCATATTTAAGAAAGGAGGTCGGCTATGCGAAGGTACACACGCAAGCTGCTGGCTTTGGCAAACCCGCAGGGTAACGTTGAGAACCTGCAAAAGGCGCTCGAGCTCGTTCCCGAACTCGACGTCGACGCCGTAGCACTGCTGGGCAATCTCACGAGCGGCAACGGCGAGTACAAGGATTTCTTCAGGGTTTTGGGGCGATCTGCGGTACCAGTTTTTTACGTCCCCGGTCAGCAAGACGCTCCAGCGCGCGACTACTTACGCGAGGCCTACAACATAGAGATCGCCTTTCCCCACCTGCACGGGGTTCACGGCAGCTTCGCCTTCGGGCCTGGGCACGTCATCTTCGCGGGTATGGGTGGAGATATTAGCGAAAGCGGGCAAGAACGCGACGAGGAATCACAACTGCGCTACCCGGCCTGGGAAGTCGAGTATCGTCTCAAGGTGCTCTACGAACTCCGTGACTACTTGAAGATTTTCCTCTTCCAGCGCGCGCCCGCTCATAAGGGCTTACACGAATCTGGTAGCCAGGAGCTAGCCGAACTGATAAAAACCCACAACCCCAGATTGGTCGTTAGCTACGACAACGACTACCAAGGCAGCGTCTTTGGACACGAGTGGCTGGGCAGCAGCTTGATCGTAGTTCCCGGCAGCCTGGCCGAAGGAGACTTTTCCGTAGTTGACGTGCTAGAAAGCAAAGTGGAGACGGGAAACGTGCGTTAGTCTTCGTTCTCGCCTAGATACTCTATCTGCAGATCCGCGAACCTCTTCTTCTGCTTGAGAGTGACCTCGCCGTTCTTTGTGGCCTCTAACAGAGCCATGAAAACCACCGTCCGCTCGGCCCAGCGCTTGAGGCCTAGCCGTGAGAACCAGAGGCGACGCGCCGTTCGTAGTTTCTTCTGCAACCAGCGCCAGGCTTCGGCCACGCCAAAGCGCTCCTGCAGCGGCAAGCCCAAAGGGTGACGTACGAACCTAGCGGCGTGCCGCCGCAGCGACGTCAACGAGGGCTTGGCAAGGCGTGAGTCGCGCGGCAGGCTGGCCGCGGGAACCGGAAGAACGGAGCTGCGGACACTAGCCCTTTCCAGCAAGAAGCGTACCGCTTCGTCAAGTTCTACCAAGAGTCCCACCAGCTCTTCGCCGTCCTCTTCCTCCTCGACTTCCGCTGCGTCAACGCGCAGTATCGCCCGTAGTTTTCGTTCTAGTAGCTCGGCTAATATCGGCAACAACGCCCCCCTCTCGGGTAGGTCCAGGTCGGCCACCTGCGCCAGCGCCTGCTCTATGAGCTGCAACAAAGGGAGTTCTCTTGCAGCCACGCGGCCGCTGCGCAAGGCATTTTTCAGCTCCTCGGGGGAGCCCTCGAATCCCGTGAAGGAAAGCAGTATGCCCATCGTCTTATTAATAGGGTTTGTAAAGCCCAATCTTGCGGCGCACCTCGTGCATGGTCTCCCGGGCCATAGACCTGGCGCGCTCGGCGCCCTCGCGCAAGGCGGCCTCGACTATCTCGGGTTGTCGCCGCAGCTCCGCCGCGCGCTCTTGAATGGGTCGCAACGTCTTCATCATGTTGTCAAAAAGTAGCTTTTTGCAGTCAACGCAACCAATACCGGCGCTACGGCATCCCTGGGAGACGGCCTGCTGCACCTCCTCAGGAGAAAAGTAGCTATGGTACTTGAAGATCAAGCATCTGTCGGGATCGCCAGGGTCGTTACGGCGAACCCTGGCGGGGTCGGTGGGCGCCACCCGCAGTTTCTCCCAGATAGATTTGGGATCTTCCAACATGTCAATGGTGTTGCCCACCGACTTGCTCATCTTGGCCGCGCCGTCTACGCCAGGCACGCGCGGCGCGCGGGAATTGAGCAAGGCCTGGGGTTCAGGAAAGGTCTCGCCAAAAGCGCCGTTGAAGCGGCGCGCTATCTCCCTGGTCAACTCCAAGTGCTGCAACTGGTCTTCTCCCACCGGCACCGTATCGGCTTTGTATATTAAGATATCCGCAGCCTGCAAGACGGGGTACATCAATAAGCCCGCCGGCACGGATTTTAGCTTTCCGGCTTTGTCTTTGTACTGCGTCATTCTGGTGAGGTCTCCCACCGGCGTCTGGGTGGTAAATATCCAGGACAGCTCGGTATGCTCGGGCACGTGTGACTGCACGAAGAGCGTTATCTTCTGCGGGTCCAACCCGGCGGCGATGTTAGCTAACGCCGCCTCGAAAGTACGCTGAGGCAGCAGCTCGGGATCGTAGGCGCTAGGATTCGTCAGGGCGTGGTAGTCGACTATGCAAAAAAGGGCCTCTTTCCCGAGGCTCTCTCCCAGCTGCACCCACTGCTTGATTGCTCCGAGATAGTTGCCGATGTGGATGGCGCCGGTAGGTTGAATGCCGGAAAGAACGCGCTTCATGACCGGTATTATACGCAATTGCGTTTCATGTCCAAGAGACAAGCCCCGCCGAGCGGGGCTTTGTGGTGCCGGGAGGGGGACTTGAACCCCCACACCCTCGCGGGCACATGACCCTGAATCATGCGCGTCTACCAATTCCGCCATCCCGGCGCGCGCAAGAATCATGGTATCCACCAGACCCAAGGCTGTCAAGCTCCCCCGTCGCAGACACGCCGCCCGCGGAGCCACCCTACCAGCGTTTTGAGGAGTACATCTAAGCGCAAATCCGCCGGCTGCTTGAAAGGAGCTTGTTCGATGAGCGCCGTGTATCTGTCTATCCACGCTTGCACCCAACGGCCAAGACGGCTGCAGGACGCCCACAAAAGCATCCTTCGAGCGTGTCAAGAGCTGTCTTCTGGGCTTTAGTCTAAGCACCCCGCTCGGCCTGCGGAATCCGGCGCTTCACTTTGGCGCAGGCAGCGGCTACTACTTACTGCACGAAAAAGGGTTTATACACCCCTTCCTCTGCAAAGGGCCGACCCGCGCGGCCCGCAGGCCGGTCTCCTACCCCCTATCGCAGATTGGCTAGCGTCATTCGCGGCGCGCCGCGATGGGCCTTAACCGCAGTGGGAGACAGCAACGGCTATTTATGGTAAACTGTTTCGGCCCCCGAGGGGGACGCCGTGAAACGCAAAGGGGAGGATATACATGAAGCGCACTTGGCAACCCAATCGTCGCAAACGCGCCAAGACACACGGGTTTCGCACTCGCATGAGCACGCCGGGCGGCCAAAAGGTTCTCGCCCGTCGCCGTCGCAAGGGGCGCAAGCGGCTAACCGTCTGACCTCGCTCAAGACCGACGCCGCTTTTAGAAGGCTGCGCAGAGGGCGAGTCGGTCGCGGTAAAACTCTGTCTCTGCGCTGGCTGCCTACCCGTCGCTCTGAGGTGAGGGTGGGCATAGTCGTTTCGAAAAAAGTCGGCAACGCCGTTGTTCGCAACCGCGTCAGGAGAAGATTGCGCGAGCTACTCCGCAAAACCCACCTGCCTTCATGCGACCTCATGGTCATCGCCCGCCCGCAGGCAGCGGCGGCGAGCTACCGCGAGCTCGCAAGAGACCTCGCCCAGGCTCTAGCAAACAGCGGCATCAACGGAGAAAGGCCTTCGGGCGGCTCGCAAAGCGCCGGCGAGAAATAGCATGTAGAATCAAACGTGATGTCACGGTTTCTAATAGCCCTAATTCGACTTTATCAGCGGTTCATATCGCCCTATAAACCGCACACCTGCCGTTTTTATCCGACCTGTTCTCATTACGCCGCCGAGGCCTTGCAGGTGCACGGCGTGTTGTACGGCGGCTACCTCGCCACAAGGCGTATTTTGCGCTGTCATCCGCTCAACCCGGGCGGCGTAGACCCGGTGCCGCCTAAGAAAATTACTGTCGCCAAGGGCGGATTTTTCAGCGGTCTTCCCTCGGAGGAAAAATGAAGCGTCTCCTTCTGCTTATAATCCTTTTATTGTCCCCTGCCCTAGCCCTAAAACCAACCTGGTCGCAGATAGACGTCGACGGCGACGGCAAACTCGAGCACGTCGCCGTAACCAACCTGGGCGACATCGCCCTTAACGAGCAGGGTCAGGTGGTCGGCTGGTACGTCAAGCAGATCAAGGGCCAGAACTTCAAGGGCAACTACAAACGCGCGCCCAACATCGTAAAACCCGGCCTGCCGCTTCCCGGGAGCATCAGCGGCTTCAAAGCCGCCAGCTCTAAGTTTGAAAAAGACGGCAAGTACCTGCTAGCCGAGTTTTCGGACGGCGGCACCACCCTGCGATACTTGATCAATCCGCGCAGCTACACCGTCAGGCTGGAAATCAGCAGCCCCAGCGGCGCCCAGCTGGTCTGGAGCGGCATAAACCGCACCGATAAGCCGCTGACCAAACTCCTCTTGACCGGCAGCGACAGCCCCATTCCCGCGGGCTCTGGCGACGCCGTCTACATCGCGATGCAGACCCGCCCTACCAAGGGCTATACCTTCATCCTCAAGGGCGAAAAGCCGCTAGCGAGCAGGCTCGATCTGAACGGCGCCGGCGCCACCGCCACCATTGACCTGCCGGCGGGCAAGCAGACCCTAGAGGTTTACGGCGGCCTCAACGAACTGGTTCGACTGCACGTCGAAAAACTGCTGGACTTGCCCGGACTCTTTAAGCCCAATATCTGGGGCAAGCTCTCGCTGGGCCTGCTCTACCTGATGGAGCAAGCCTACAAGTACACCCGCAACTGGGGGCTGGCTATCTTGCTGCTGACGATCTTCGTCAGGCTCTTACTGTGGCCGCTAATGCACCAGCAGTTTAAGTCCATGGCGGAGATGAACAAGATAAAACCCCTCATGGACGAGATTAACCGCAAATACAAAGACGACCCGGAAAAAAAGAACGAAGCAACGATGAACCTCTACCGGGAGCACAACATAAACCCCGCCGCCGGCTGTCTGCCAATGTTCATCCAGATGCCCATCCTCTTCATGATGTGGCGCGTAATCGCCAACTACGAGTTTGACCAGGGTTTTTTATGGCTGCCGGACCTGTCGCTGCCCGACCCCTATTTCATCCTGCCGGTACTCTACGTGCTGGTCATGCTGGCGCAAACGATGCTGATGTCTCACGGCAACAAAGACTCGATGCGCCAGGGAATAATGATGAATCTAATCTTCATTTTCCTGGTTCTCAAGTTTCCTGCTGGAGTGACTCTTTACTGGGTATTCTCGACTCTGATAGGCTTGTTCCAGCAATGGTCTATTAATAAGCAACTGGGGGGAGCCCCAGGGGCACAGGGATAAGGAGACATGGAAGAGAAAAAGAACCTTGACGATCTTTTAGACGGTTTGGGCATCCACGAAGGCGAGTCCGCGCCTGACCCGGTCCTGGCGGAAAAGGGAATGGAAGAGGCGCCGGCCAGCCCCGAAAACCCCATTGAGGTGGTAGAGCACTTCCTCGTCGGGCTCTTGCTTTATCTCGATCCTGGCTACTCCATAGACACCCGCCAGGAAGACGAGCGCATTCACGTTGAGATTATCGGCGGCGACGGCGGGCGCATCATCGGACGTGAGGGCCGCACCCTTAAAGCCCTGGAGGTAATCGTCAACGCCGTCGTTTCCAAGCACTTCGGCCCCAAATACCGGGTAAACCTGGACGCCGCCGGATACCGCAAGCGCCAGGAGGAAAGGGCGCGCAAGCGCGCCCTCGAAGCCGCCGACGTGGTGGCCGCCAGCGGTGAGGCGCTGGAAATGCCCCCCATGCACCCCGCCGAGCGCCGCATCATCCACATGACCCTTAAAGACCATCCTCACGTCACCACCCACTCGCTGGGGCAGGGAGCCGAACGGCACGTCGTCGTCTATCCGCGCACCGAGCCGCCGCAGGAAACGACGGGCGATGAAGAGGTCAACGAACAACAAGAATGACGCTCCTGGAATGTCTCAAACTTAGCAATGCCCGCCTCTCCAGGGCGGGCATTGTCAGCCCCCTGGCTGAGTCGCGACTGCTATTGCAGTGGGCTTGCTCTCTGGCGGGCGCCGAGTTTTGGGCGGCCCTCAGAGAAAAAGCGCGGCCGCGCTGCTTACGCCGCCTCGAGGAGGCTTTGGAACGCAGAATCAAAGGCGAGCCTTTGCAGCTGATCACCGGCAGGACGAATTTCTACGGGTTGGAGCTGGCCGTTTCCGCGGGCGTACTGATACCTCGTCCGGAAACGGAAATGCTGGTCGAGCTGGCGCTGTCGGAGCTGCAAAACCTTCCCGCGGGGGGCCGTATTTTTGACGCCGGCTGTGGCGGCGGCGCCATAGCTCTGGCGATAAAGAAGGTCAGACCGGACCTCGAGGTATGGGCTGGCGATCCCGACCCCGCGGCCCTCGACCTTTGCCGTCACAACGCCCGCGAATTGGGGCTCGACGTGACCGTAGTCGCCGGAGCCTATTTAGCAGGGCTCGAAAATCTCGACGCGGTCGTCTCCAACCCCCCCTACCTCCCCGACGATTACCGGAAGAGCGCTCCGCCGGAGCTGGCTTGGGAAAGCGACTCGGCGCTATACGCGGGCAAAGACGGCCTCGCCGTAGCCCTGCCGCTGGCGCGAGAGGCCTCTTCGTCCCTGAATAGCGGGGGCCTGCTGCTGCTGGAGCTCGACCCCGGCAACGTCGATATTTTTGCGCAGCAGGCGCAACGGCTGGGCTTCCAGAGCGTCAAGATTAACGAGGACCTGGCCCGCAGACGACGCTTCGTCATCGCCCGTAAGGGGTAGTCTGTAGGTATGGAAACCCTACTCGACGACGCCATAGCCGCCGCCAGGCTGGCCCGCGGCATCCACCTCTACTACCAAGAAAAGGGCTTTGAAGTAGGCACCAAAACGGGGCCGACCGACCTAGTTACCCAGGCCGATAAGGAGACGGAAAGAGCCATAAAGGACTACCTGCTTTCCCGTCATCCTCAGCACGCGTTTCTGGGCGAGGAAGGCGGGCAGGAAAAGGAAGCGGAGTACCGCTGGATAGTAGACCCTATTGACGGTACCGTAAACTTTGCGCACGGATTCCCCTTTTTCGCCGTCTCTATCGCCCTGGAAGTCAAGGGTGAGCTACGCTTGGGGGTAGTTTTGGACTCTACCCGCGATGAGCTGTTCTGGGCCGTACGTGATAGAGGGGCGTTCCTAAACGGCCGTCCGATACGCGTCAGCGCCACCAATAAACTTATTAACAGCCTGCTGGCCACGGGTTTCCCCTATGACATCAACAAAGACCGCGAAAACATGGTCTACTTTGAAAACGCCCTGAAAAGGGGTCTGACCGTACGCCGCCCCGGGGCCGCCGCCCTCGATCTCTGCTACGTGGCGGCGGGGCGCCTTGACGGCTTCTGGGAGGTCAAGCTCAAGCCCTGGGACGTTGCTGGCGCGCTCGTAGTTCTCTACGAAGCCGGAGCCATGGTGACCGGCATGGAAAAGGAGCCTTACGAGCTGGGCAACCGCTACATCGTCGCCAGCAACGGCTTAATACACGACGAATTGATGCAAACCCTCCTCGGCTAATCGAGGGCTTCGACGTCCATCAGCATTTGGTTGAGCGTGCGCGCAACTATCAGGTGGCCGCGTTTGCCAATATTGAAAGCGCGATCGCCAATCAGCAGCACCGGCGGGTTCCAGGTCATTGGCCCCGGAGACCACGGTTCTTTACTGGCCAGCACCTTGATGAGGCGCTCGAGCCCGGCTGCGCGCATTATCACTCCGTCTTCGCCGCCAAGGCGGTAGCCCCGCGGCTTATAGCGCCACTCCACCAGCAGCAAACCGGACTTGGTCTGCAGGGGGGCGTATATTCTCCATGAATGCTGGTCTTCTTCGCTTACTGGTCGTTTAACACTCAAGCAATTCCCTCCCCAAGATGAGCTTATAGCGATTATAACGGATAATTATCAGGAAGTATCTTTCCTGGGTTGAATATGTTTATAGGATCGAACTCCCTCTTGGCGTCTGCTATTACTCGCAAACCGGCGCTTCCCAGGGCCTCTTCGAGAAAGGGGCGCTTCATCAGACCTATGCCGTGCTCGCCCGAAAGCACGCCGCCGTGTCTAAGAGCTACGCGCGCTATCTCCTGGGCCAGCTCGTGTACGCGCTTCATTGGAGTATTTTTGTCGTAGAGAATGTTGGGGTGTAGGTTGCCGTCACCGATATGGCCGAACTGCACCAGCGGCAATTGGTAGGCTTCGCCCAGGTCGCGGATTTCGCTTACCACCGCGGCCAGCCGACTGCGTGGCACCACGATGTCCTCGTTCATACGAAAGGGGTTTATACGCCCCAGCGCGGGGCTGATCGAGCGGCGCGCCCGCCACAAGCGTTGTGCTTCAGCCTCATCGGCGGCGCGCCTGACGCTGCCGCCGTTGGCGCTACAGGCCGCTGCGACCAGCGACAGCTCCTCTTCTACGATTTCCAGGTCGTCGCCGTCGGTATCGACGAGCAGCAAAGCGCCCGCCTGCCGCGGCAACCCTAGCGAAAAGGCGTCTTCTACCGCATTTATGCAGGCGTTGTCCATGAACTCCAGCTTGGCGGCCACCACCCCCTGCGCCACCGCGGCGGCCACCGCCCGCGCCGCGGCGGCGACGTCTGCGAAGTGCGCCATCAGAGTACGCACGTGCTTTGGCTTCTTCTGGAGGCGCAACCAGGCCTTGGTTATCAACCCCAGGGTGCCCTCGGAGCCTATCAGCAGACCGGGCAGGTCGTAGGCCCTGCGGCTGCTCGTATGAACATCCCCGCGGTAGTCCACCCACTCTACGGCCTCTACGTAGTCCCCGGTTACACCCTTTTTGAAGCACTGCGGGCCGCCGGCGTTTTCCGCCAGATTGCCGCCGATGGTGCTTTGTTTATAGCTGGCGGGGTCAGGCGGAAAGTAGAGGCCGTAGACCGCCGCCGCTTCGCTGACCTCTAGAGTGATTACGCCCGGTTCTACCTCGGCGATGCGGCCGACCTCGTCTATTCGCAAGCCGCGCATGCGCGTAAAGGAAATGACTATGCCCTCTTCAGTGGGCACCGAGCCGCCGCTGAGGCCGCTGGCGGCCCCCCGAGGGTATAGCGGCAAGCCTTCCCGCGCCGCGAAACGGACCGTAGCCGCCACGTCCGCGGTCGTCTGCGGCAACACCACCGCGATAGGGACTTCACCGCTGGTTATGGCGTCATAGCGGTAGAGTAAGCGGTCGGCAAGGTCCGTAAGAACCTTGTCCTCGCCGATACTTCGAGCCAGCTGCTGCAAGTCGGGCATGCGTCATTGTACCGCCTCACGGGTATACTCTTGTCATGCGATACTGGCTGATGAAATCCGAACCCGGCGCCTACTCTATTGACGACCTGGCCCGCGATAAAAGGGAGGTCTGGGACGGCGTGCGTAACTACCAGGCCCGCAACTACCTGCGGGAAATGCGCGCCGGCGACCTGGCCTTCTTCTACCACTCCAACTGCAAGCCGCCCGGCGTGGCCGGACTGCTAAGGATCAGCAAAGAGAACGTAGTGGACCCTACTCAGTTTGACCCCGAGAGCAGGTACTTCGACCCCAAAAGCAGCCGCGAGAAACCGCGCTGGCAGACCGTCGAGGTCGAGTTCGTGGAAAAGTTCCCCAATTATATTTCCCTTCCCCAGCTGCGCTCGTTGTTTTCTGAAGAAGAGCTCCCCTTGCTCAAGCGCGGTTACCGCTTAAGCGTACTGCCGCTTAGTGATGATGTCGCAAAAAAGCTGCTAGCCCTCGCGAAAAAAGAGGAATAGCCGCGCCCCTTCTGTTATAATGAGTAAGTGAGCGTGCGATAAAAGAGCTGCGCCACGATAGGTGCAGCCCTTTTCATGGATATAGCCAGAAGGAGGAACATGTCGCAGGTATTGCCCGTAGAGATTACCGAAGAGGTCAAACAAAGCTTCATCAACTACGCCATGTCGGTCATTGTCAACCGCGCCTTGCCCGACGTTCGCGACGGCCTAAAGCCCGTGCAGCGGCGCATACTCTTCGCCATGCAGCAAGAAGGGCTCTTACCAGGACGCAAACACTCCAAGAGCGCCGGCGTGGTTGGCGAGGTGATAAAAAAGTACCATCCCCACGGCGACCAGGCCGTGTATGACGCCATGGTGCGCCTGGCTCAGGAATGGAACCTGCGCTACCCCTTGATTGACGGGCAGGGAAACTTCGGCTCGATAGACGGCGACCCCGCCGCCGCCTATCGCTACACCGAGGCCCGGCTTTCGCCGATAGCGCTCGAGCTCTTGCGGGACATAGACAAAGACACCGTCGACTTCGCCGAAAACTTCGACGGCACGGCGCAAGAACCTACGGTCCTGCCCGCTGGTTTTCCCAACCTGCTGGCCAACGGCTCCACCGGCATCGCCGTAGGTATGGCCACCAGCATTCCGCCGCACAATCTCAGCGAGTTAATCAACGCCCTGGTGGCGATGATAGACGACCCGCAGATCAGCCTCGAAGAGGTCATGAAGCACGTCCCCGGGCCGGATTTCCCCACCGGCGGACGCCTCAACCGCGTCGGCCTGCAGAAAGCCTACGAGAGCGGTCGCGGCTCCTTGAGGCTGCGCGCCAGGGTGCGCACCGAGGAGAGGAACGGTCGCAGAATGCTGGTCGTCACCGAGATTCCCTATCAGGTCAATAAGTCCAGTCTCATCAGCCAGATAGCCAGCCTGGTGCGCGCCAAGAAGCTTACCGACATATCAGGCCTGCGCGACGAGTCGGACCGTCAGGGCATGCGTATCGTAATCGAGCTGAAGCGGGGCGCCAACCCCGACGTAGTCCTCAACCAGCTCTTCAAACAGACCAACCTGCAGACCAGCTTTACCATCAATCTGCTGGCCATCGTCGGCGGCGAGCCAAAAGTCCTCTCGCTGCTGGGGATGATGCGCGCCTACCTGGAGCACAGGCGCGAGGTGGTGGTGCGGCGCACCCGTTTCGACCTCAAGAAGGCCGAAGCTCGCGCCCACGTGCTCGAGGGGCTGCTGATAGCCCTCGACCACCTAGACGAGGTCATAGCCCTCATCCGCGCATCGCGTGACGGCGCTGAGGCCAAGGCCGGCCTAATCAGGGAGTTCGATCTCAGCGAGATACAAGCGCAAGCCATTCTCGATATGCGCTTGCAGCGGCTTACCGGGCTCGAGCGCGAAAAACTACAGGCCGAATACCGCGAACTGCAAGAGACGATAGCATATCTGCGCGCCATCCTGGCCGACGAATCGCGGCTTTGGGGCGTGGTCAAAGACGAGCTGCTAGCCGTCAAGGAAAAATACGGCGACGAGCGCCGTACCCTGGTGACCGAGTTCGCCGAGGGTTTCAACCCTGAAGACCTAATAGAAGACGAGCCCATGGTCATCACCATGACGGCCGCCGGCTTCCTCAAGCGCACCCCGCTGGAAGACTACCGCGCCCAGGGTCGCGGCGGCATGGGCGCCAAAGCGGGCCGCACCAAAGACGAGGACGAGGCCACCCGCGTCTTCGTGGCGCAAATGCACGACGACCTGCTGTTTTTCTCCAGCCACGGCAAGGTCTACCGCGAGAAGGTCTTCGAGCTCCCCGAGGCCCAGCGCACCGCCCGCGGCACACACGTGCGCGGCTTCTTGCCGCTGGAGGAGGGCGAAGAAGTCAAGGCGCTGCTGTCACTGCGCAGCCTTACCGACCCGGGCTACTTCGTCTTCGCCACCCGCAAGGGCGTGGTCAAGAAGACCGCCATCCGCGACTATCAGAACCTCAACGCCAGCGGGCTCATCGCCATAAACCTGATCGAGGGCGACGACCTGGTGGACGTGCAGATAGCCGCCAGCGGCGCCGACGTGGTAATGGCCACCCGCGGCGGCAAGGCGATACGCTTTGCCCTAGACGACGTTCGCGCCACCGGCCGCGCCAGCCAGGGAGTACGGGGCATTCGCCTCAGGGAGGGCGACGAGGTGGTATCGCTGATCGTCGCCGCCAAAAATTGGCAGGGAGACCTCCTGGCCATCAGCAGCCACGGCTACGGTAAGAGGACGCCGATCGAGGAGTACCCCCTGCAAAAACGCGGCGGGCAGGGAGTAATAACCTTCAAGCTGAACGACAAGGTCGGCCACCTCACCGCCCTCTTGTCTGTAGACGGCGACGAAGACCTGCTGGTGCTCTCACGCGGCGGTCTCGCCATTCGCACCCGCGTCAGGAGCATCTCGCAGTACTCGCGCCCCACCAGCGGCGTCAAGGTAATGAACCTGGCCGCGGGCGACGAGATCGCCTCGGCCTTCGTCATCAAGCCGCAGGATTAAATTCGCAGCCGCCTAAAAGACGCACGACGTGCGTCTTTTAGGGCAGCCACTGCAAAGTTGTATCCTGGATAGAAGATGAAGGCCAGCGCTTCGGCGACCTTATCCCAGTACGGCGCCAAGGACACGATACTCAAACCGGGCAAGGCGTCTGGCGGTTACGTCTATCGCGTCAAAGTCGGCTTTGTACGTATCGTCTCCTACGGCAAAGACGGCTCTGCCGTGCTGCTGCGCTGCCTGCAGTCGGGGGACTACTTTGGCGAGGAAGCGCTCACCAGCGGCGTCCGTGATTATTGCGCCCTCGCCGCGACGAACACCATCGTCGAAGAAATACCCCTCTCCGAGATGGATGAAGAAGACCTAGCCGTGCTGAGCGCCTCTCTGCTGCGCGCAGTCGTCCAAAGCTATCAGAGCATACAAGACATCACCTCGCTCAATCTGCCAAACAGGCTCGCTAAAGTGCTACTGCGCTTGTCTAAAACGCCGCTGGCCGGACGCGATAAACGCGGCAAAGCGGTTATACGCATAACTCACGACGAACTCGCTAGCATGGTCGGCTCGGCGCGCGAGGGCACCACAAAAATAATAGGGCAGCTGTCGCGACGCGGCTACATCAAGCCCGCATACGGCCGCATCTACATCCTGGATAGATCGGGTCTTGAGTCTCTAGCGCAGCAGTAACCCGACCGAGGCGCGGTTTGCAACGCCCAAAAAGCTCACTCAATCCTAGAACCCTCCGCAACAACGCGAAAATAAGCGCCGCGAAGTAGCTCGCCTAAAGCATGGGAATAGCCATGACCTTTTCCTGGCAATTCACGGTACAATCTAGTTTGGAGGTAGCATTATGAGGATTCTGCGGAAAGGCTTGTTGCTCATCGCAGCGCTGGCGTTCAGTATTAGCTTCGCCGGAAAACCGAACTTCACGATACTTCACAGTATCGACGTCACCGAGATACAACCGGTGCATCATGGCAAAGAAGGCGGCGCGGCTCGAGCGGCGACCCTGGTCAAACAGCTGGACGACGGCAATATGATCCTGACCTTCGGCGGCGACGCCTTTAGCCCTTCTATCATGTCGAGCATATTTAAAGGCAAGCAGGTGGTCGACGTTTTCAACAAGATCGGCATCGACGTGGCCGTCTTCGGTAATCACGAGTTCGACTTTGGACCCGAGGTAGCCGAACAGCGCGTCAAGGAGTCCAACTTCCCCTGGCTCTCTTCTAACCTAGTCAACAAAAAGACCGGCGAGCCGCTGGCCGGCGGCGTGCGCTACGTCATCAAGACGGTTAACGGAGTCAAGGTCGGCTTCATCGGCTTGGTAGGCGACTGGCTCAATATCACCAGCCCCGGCGACGACGCAAAATACCTAGACTACATAACAACCGCCCGCAAGCTGGCTACGATGCTCAAAAAGGACATGGGCGTAGACATGGTTGTCGCGGTGACCCACATGGATATGGCCGACGACACCAAGCTAGCCTCGCAAGTCCCCGCCGTCGATCTCATTCTCGGGGGACACGATCACCGCGGTATGTTCGACGTCGTCAACGGCACCCTCATTTTCAAGCCCAAGTCCAACTGGCGCAGCGTCGGCTACATGAAGGTCTACATGATCCCGGGCCTAAAACCGGTAGTGCTGTTCAACGTCATCCCTATCAACAATAAGATCCCCGAAGACCCCGAGATGAAAGCCTTGGTCAATAAATACGCCAGCGTCCTCGACAAAGAGCTGGCCATTCCCATAGGAGAAACCAAGGTCCCGCTAGACGCCCACCGGGCTACCGTGCGCACCAAAGAGTCTAATTTCGGCGACCTGATAGCCGACGCCATGCGCGAGTTCACCGGCGCCGACGTAGCCATCACTAACGGCGGCGGCATCCGCACCGATAGCAGCTACGGCCCCGGCGAGCTGAGCCGTAAAGACGTGCTGGCGGTCCTGCCGTTCGGTAACAAAGTCATCAGCGTCAAGGTCAGCGGCGCCGATCTCAAGGCCGCCCTGGAAAACGGCGTGAGCTTGGTTGAGCGCGTCAAAGGCCGCTTCCCGCAGGTATCCGGCTTGAGCTTCACCTACAACCCCAGCGCCGCGCCCGGTAAGCGCGTGGTCACGGTGATGGTGAACGGTCAACCGCTCGATCCCCGCAAAACTTACGTGGTAGCCATCAACGACTACATGGGGCACGGCGGCGACGGTTACGCCGTGTTCAAGAACGCTCCGCGGGTCATCTCCGAGCGCGACGGCACGCTGCTGGCGACGGTGGTGATGAACTACATAAAAGCCCACTCTCCAGTCGCGCCTAAAGTGGAAGGGCGCATCAAGACGACGCGGTAAGGACGCCGCGACCAGGCAACCCTGGGTCTTCCAGGGTTGCTTTTTTATTCAAGAGGTCAGGTAAGCCTGTGTCCGATACATGGACGCAATATGCCGCTCATTTTGCATGTTCTAGAGAACAGTCAGGCCTTACTAGGTCCTATTTCAGCAGTTTGTCAGGTAATCAGCCAGTATGTGACGGGTTTTAGCTATTCCATTTCGCTAACCTCTGCGCTTATAATGTTACCGTATGGCTACGACTAAAAAAGCGATCCTAAAAGAAATGGCGGCCCAGGATGTCAGGTTCTTACGTTTACAGTTCACCGATATCCTAGGCATAAACAAAAACGTCGAGGTGCCAGCGTCGCAGTTCGAGAAGGCTCTTGACGGCGAGATGATGTTCGACGGCTCCTCCATCGAGGGCTTTACGCGCATAGAAGAGTCTGACATGCTCCTGAAGCCCGACTTGAACACCTTCGTCATTTTTCCTGACGAGCTGGAGGACTCGAGCCGCGGCCGCGTCGCCAGGCTCATCTGCGACGTCTACCACCCCGACGAAACCCCCTTCGAGGGCGACCCCCGCGGTATCCTAAAACGGCAGCTAAAGCGCCTGGAAAAGCTGGGTTTTGACAGCATGTCGGCGGGCCCCGAGCCCGAGTTCTTCCTCTTTTTGCGCGACGAAGAAGGCTTTCCCACCACGGAAACCCAAGACCAGGCCGGCTACTTCGACCTGGCGCCGGTAGACAAAGGCGAAGAGGCTCGTCGCGATATGGTCAACGTTCTGGTCGATATGGGCTTCGAAATAGAAGCAGCCCACCACGAAGTCGCCCCCGGCCAGCACGAGATCGACTTCAAGTACGCCGACGCGCTGGCGACGGCTGATAACATCGCCTCATTCAAATTCGTCGTCAAACGAATAGCTCTGCTGCACGGTCTGCACGCCACCTTCATGCCCAAACCGATAGCGGGGATAAACGGCTCCGGCATGCACACCCACCTATCCATCTTCAAGAACGGCAAAAACGCCTTCTACGATCCCAAGGCCGAGTATCAACTTTCCAAAACCGCTCTCAACTTCATCGCCGGCCTGTTAAAGCACGCTCCCGGAATGGTGGCCATTACCAATCCTCTGGTCAACTCCTACAAGCGCCTCACCCCGGGCTACGAAGCGCCCACGAACATAGCCTGGTCCGCCGCTAACCGCAGCGCCATGGTGCGCATCCCGGCTCGCCGCGGCGTCGGCACCAGGGCCGAGTTGCGCATGCCCGATCCTAGCGCCAACCCTTACCTGGCGCTGGCGGTAATGCTCGCCGCTGGTCTCGACGGCATTGAAAACGACCTGACCCCGCCGCCGCCGATCCAGCGCAACATTTTCTCCATGACCGTTCGCGAAAGACGGCGCCACAAGATTAAAGAGCTGCCGGGCACGCTGCGCGAAGCTATTGAAGCCATGGAAAAAGACAGCGTAATCAAAGACGCTCTGGGCGAGCACGTCTTCGACAACTTCATTAAAGCCAAGAAGATAGAGTGGGAAGACTATCGCATCAGCGTACATGACTGGGAGTTGCAAAACTACCTGGCGGAGTACTGAGCATTTTCTACGTAGCGCCGCCAGCCGCATACATGCGGCTGGCGGCGCTACCAAGCCAACATTGTCGTCCAAAAGTCTGCCAAACCATGACAAGAAAGCGCTATTGTCGCTCTTGCGCGCGCAGCGTAACCGATTTTTCGCTCGAGCGCGCTGTTTTCGATTACGTCCACGTATTTGACAGCCGGTGGTAGTTTGCATATAAAATACAGTTGCGAGAATAAAACATCACTCGCGCGTTAAACCTGGTAAGCAAAGGGAGGAGAAGCATGAGAAAAAGTTTTTTAATAGCTGTCCTATTAGTACTTGGCTCTTTAGCCATGGCGCAGGTAAAGATCGGGGTCAACCTCGAGCTTTCCGGGCGTTTCGCCGCTATCGGTAATCAAACCCTCAATGGTATCAAGGTCGCCCATATGCAAATGCCGAAGGTGCTCGGCCAAGACGTGCAGCTTGTCATCTGCGACGACGAGACCACCCGCGAGGGCTCCATCGCCTGCGCCCAGCGCTTCGTCAACGAGGGCGTAGTGGGAGTCCTGGGAGCCATCTCCAGCTCTATGTCCATTCCCGCCGCCGAGGTCCTGCAAGACGCCGGCATCATCATGATCTCCACTTCCTCCACTAACCCGCAGACGACCCAGATAGGCAAATTCATCTTCCGCATGGCCTACACCGACGACTATCAGGGCAAGCTGGCCGCCGCTTACGCGGTCAAAGACCTGGGCGCCAAGAAGATCGCCATCTTCCGTCAGATCGACGACGACTACTCCTACGGCTTGGCGGGCTTCTTCAACGAAACCGCTAAAAAGATGGGCGCTAAGACCCTGATTCAAGACTTCGTCGCCAACAACGTAGACTTCACCGCACAGCTCAACAACATCCGCAGCTTCAACCCCGACGTCATCTACTACTCGGGCTTCTGCGCCGAGGGCGCGCCCTTCATGAAGCAGCTGCGCGAGCAAGGCTTCAAACAACAGGTGCTAGGCGCCGACGCCTCCGACGACCCGCAGTGCCCCGAAGGCGCCGGCGCCGCCTTCGACGGCTGGACCTTCACGGGCTTCGCCACGCCCAACCTCATCCCCGATCCCGCCGCCAAGAAGCGCGCAGACGCCTTCAAAAAGAAGTACTTCGAGGCCATCAAGAACGCCAAACCGGGCGATTTCAACGGCTTCGTCCTGGCGGGCGCCGACAGCTACAACGTCCTCGTCGCCGCCATCAAGGCCGCCGGCAGCACCGACATCAACAAAGTGCGCGACGCCCTGGCCAACTTAGAGAACTACCCCGGCGTATCCGGCAACATTACCTACAAAGGAACCGATGGTACTCCTAAGGACCGCACCATCGGCTTCTACAAGTACGTCGTAAAGAGCGCCAGCGACTGGAAGAAGATAGAGCTCTTCGGTAAGTCCACCGCCGAAGTACAGTAGTCCGGACCGAAAAACGGACCTGGGGCGGGCCCACGGGCTCGCCCCAGTTACCGCAAACTCCGGAGGAAACCAGTGACCGCATCCAAAACGACTTCTCGCGCCACTCTTATAACTATTATTATCACCTTGCTGCTCGTAGCCTTGCTGGGATGGCGCTTCTATTCCCTAGGAAACTACACTCTTGCGCGCGCCACCCAAGACTTCTTGAACGCCCTGACGTTGGGCAGTCTTTACGCCCTCATCGCCCTGGGCTATACGATGGTTTACGGTATTATCCGGCTGATCAACTTTGCCCACGGCGACATATTCATGCTAGGTTCCTATCTCGCCTTTTACGCAATGGCCCTTACGCCCATGCACTGGGCCGCAGCCTTGCTCGTAACGATCCTGCTTGGTGGCACCGTGCTGCTGGTAATCAGAGCGCTATTCAATCTGGAAGAACCAAAAAAGACGATTACTCTGGCGTTATTGCTCTTCGCCGGCACTTTTTTCTTGCTGGCCTTCAGGCACATGGGCTGGATAGAGGCACTGTTGCTGAGCATGCTGGCGACGGGAGTAGCCGGCGTCCTGCTGGAAGCGGTGGCTTACCGACCCCTGCGGGGAGCGCCGCGCGAAAGCATGCTGATAACGGCGATTGCGGCAAGCTTTTTTCTAGAGAACCTGGGTCAGCTGCTCTTCGGCCCCAGGGTTCGCGGCTTCAACGCCGAAACTATTTTGAACAAACCCCTGAGCTTCTCCATCGGTCACGACACCGTCTACTTTACGGGGATTCTCGTAATGGTTCCCCTGATAACAGCACTCCTGCTCTTCGTCTTGAACACCTTTGTCTCTAGAACGAAACTAGGCAAAGCAATGAGAGCCACCGCGCAAGACGCCGAAGTAGCTCAGATGATGGGCGTCAACGTCAACCAGGTAATAGCCCTGACCTTTTTTATCGGCTCGATTCTCGCCGCCGCTGCTGGCGTCATGTACTCTATCCGTTTTGGCCAAATTCACCCATTGATGGGGCTCATGCCCGGCATCAAAGCCTTCACGGCGGCGGTAATCGGTGGCATCGGCAGCCTTCCAGGCGCGGTTTTAGGAGGGTTGCTGCTGGGAATGATAGAAATCTACGCGGTTAGCCTCTTCCCAACCCTATCGGCCTATAGAGACGTCTTCGCTTTTGTCCTGCTAATCCTGATTATGCTCTTCCGACCGTCAGGACTAGTAGGGGAAGACCTTACGGAGAAGGTGTAATGCGCAATACAATCCTTACCATCGCATCCGTAGGCCTAGCCGCTCTGGCCCTATACCTGCTAAGCCACATGCAAGGCACCAGCGGCCTGCTATCGGCCCTTACCCTCATCTTCATCTGGGGCATCGCCGCGGTAAGCCTCAACCTTATCAACGGCCAGCTGGGCATCCTCTCTCTAGGCCATCACGGCTTCATGCTCATCGGTGGGTACGTTACCGCCCTGCTCATGCTGCCGGCCAAGGAGCGCAGGCCCTTCCGCACCCGCCTGCTTTCCGACTGGGCCAGAAACGACCTGGACCTGGACAAATGGCTACGCGGCCTAGGCCTTGACACTATCGCCAACTCTGTCGACCTCAAGTTCGTCATCGCCCTCTTCTTAGCCGGACTGGCGGCTGCCTTCATAGGCATAATCGTGGGCGCTCCCTCGCTCCGCCTCAAGGGAGACTACCTAGCTATAGTCACTTTCGGCTTCGGTGAAATAATCAGGCTCTTACCCAACGCTCCTCAAGTCGCCGCGTTCACCAACGGCCCTCTGGGCATCAAGGGCATCCCCGGCAACGCCGGTTCCATCTGGTGGACCTTCGTCGTCTTCTTGCTGGTCATCTGGTTCTTCTCGAGGCTAAAGTTCTCCTCATACGGCCGTGCCTTTGAGGGGATACGGGAAGACGAGATAGCAGCGGAAGCGATGGGTGTAGGCCTTGCTTACCACAAGGTTCTCGCCTTCACCCTGAGCGCCTTCTTCGCCGGCGTCGCCGGCGGATTGTACGCTAGCTACTTACAGTCGGTCGACACGCAGACGTTCAACTTCTTTGTCACCTTCTTCTTGCTGGTGGCCATCAGCCTTGGCGGCCTGGGATCGATCACCGGCGCCGTTTTAGGTACGGCGATAGTTATCCTGGTAAGAATATACGGCGGATTTCTGGAAGAATCGCACACCGCCTTCGTGGGGTATATTTCCGGCGCCGCAGTCATGCTGGCGGCGTTCGCTTTCTCTGTCTACATCAGAAAGTCGAGGCGCCTGAGACCGGTAGTGGAGCCCAAGCACTACATTTTTGGCGGCCTGGGAATCTTACTCCTACTGGTGGCGCTGCTATTCCAGGGGCAGCCGTGGATGACTCAGAAAGTGCAGTTCTTTGGCATGCGCCGCATACTGCTAGCGGTGATTCTAATCTTGATAATGATCTACCGTCGCGAAGGCTTGATGGGCAGAGCCGAGCTAGCCTGGAATAAAGTCTTCGGCTCCCGTGAAGACATTCCCTCCGACGAGCAACGCGATCAGGACGCCTGGCTTTCTAATCCTGACCTAAACCCAGGTGCGGCGAAGGAGGACGACGATGCCTCTGCTTGAATTGCGCAATATTTACAAGGCCTTCGGAGGGCTGCAAGCAATTAGCAACGTCAGCTTAAACGTCAACGAGGGCGAGATAGTCAGCATCATCGGCCCCAACGGCGCCGGCAAGTCTACGCTTTTCAACCTCATTACCGGGGTATACAAGCCCGACAGCGGAGACATTATTTTTGAGGGTAAGAAGCTCAATGGCCTAACGCCCGATCAGGTAACCAAGCGCGGCGTGGCCCGCACTTTCCAGAACCTGAGGCTATTTACCCACCTTACGGTCTTGGAAAATATCCTCATACCACAGCACCACCGCCTGAAAACAGGCTGGCTGGGGGCGGTGTTGCGCCTCCCCAAATACCTGCGCGAAGAAGAGGAAATGCGCAAAATCGCGCTGGAAAAGCTGTCGTTTTTTGGGCCTAGATTGATGAGCTTCCGCCTGCATCAGCCCGTTTATGTCCTGTCCTACGCCAATCGCAGGCGCGCCGAAATGGCCAGGGCGATGGCAACTGGAGCCAAGCTTCTTCTCCTAGACGAACCCAGCGCCGGCATGAACCCCAAGGAAACGAAAGAGATTACCCAGATAATCCGCCGCTTCCGTGATGAAGGGGGTTATACCATCGTAGTCGTAGAGCACAAGATGAACCTGGTAGGCGATATATCCGACCGCGTGATCGTGCTCGATTATGGCGAGAAGATCGCCGAGGGCGACTACAAAGACGTCGTCAACGATCCCAAGGTAATAGAGGCCTACCTGGGCCGTAAGGAGGAATGATGCCCGAACCGCTTCTTGAGCTCAAGAACGTCAGCGCCTACTACGGGCCTATACGCGCCCTCACAGACGTAAATATGGTCCTATACCCTGGCGAGATGGTCTGTTTGCTGGGCGGCAACGCCTCCGGCAAGAGCACCACCCTAAAAACCATCTTGGGGCTGGTGCAGGTGGGTGAGGGCGACGTCTTCTTCCGGGGCGAGAACATGCGCAACAAGTCTACCTCCTACCGCATCGAAAAAGGCATGGCGGTAGTCCCCGAAAACAGGCGCATCTTCCCAAAAATGACCGTCCGTGAAAACCTTGAAATGGGGGCATATCTCCGGGACGACAAAAAAGCGATAAAGGAAGACATGGAGTACGTCTTCTCGCTCTTCCCCAGACTAGAAGAACGACTCAATCAGATGGGCGGCACCATGTCCGGGGGCGAACAGCAGATGCTAGCCATGGGCCGCGCACTGATGAGCAGGCCCAAGCTGATCCTCATGGACGAGCCTTCCATGGGGCTTGCTCCCAAGCTAGTCGAAACGATCTTCAAGATCATCAAGACGGTCAACGACCGCGGCATAACGGTTTTTGTGGTGGAGCAAAACGCCAATATCGCGCTTTCCATCGCCGATCGGGGCTACGTGCTGCAAACCGGCGAGGTAGTGCTTTCGGGGCCGGCACAAGACCTATTGCACAACGAAGCGATGCGCAAAGCCTACCTGGGCGAGGTCTAAATGGTAGGCGACCACCTAGGGCGGCCCCAGGGTCGCCCCTTTTGACTGTCCCGTCGTGCGCATAAAGATGCTCTCGCTTGACGCAGCGCAACTCGGGCAGCCGACCAAGCAAAGAGGCAAGCATCAGGTGTGCGACAAGGATTTTTGACCCTCTCGGTTGAAAAACAAGAAACCGACGACTCCGGATCACAATTTTCTGCTCTACGCAAGCCGAAGAAAGCGGTATTACGATGTTCGCGGTGAATCGGGTGTATCTTTCAAATACTTAGCGGCCTCAGCAAGATCCCAAAACCCACGCTTGCAGCAATCAAGGGGGCGAGCTTCCGAGCGGGTCTCAAAACGTGCTCTACGGCGATTAAGCCTGTACCGGTGCCGCACCGTTGGGTATACTTGCAGTGTAGCGAATTTTACGCCGCGTACTGCGCGGACGGAAAGGAGCAGTATATGAAAAAACTGATCATCGGACTCTTGGCCCTTAGTCTTGCTTTTGGCGTCGCTTCGGCGCAAACGTTAGTCTACGGCCAGAGCAAACTACCTGTTACGCTCGATTCATCGGACGCTCAGGACGGCAACTCGCTGCGAGTTTCCTACCAGATCACTGAGTCGCTGGTGGCGTTCAAACCGGGCACGGTAGATCCCAAACCGGGTCTCGCTGTCTCTTGGAAGGCGTCAGACAGCGCCAAGGTATGGACTTTCAAGCTTCGTCAGGGTGTGAAGTTCCATGACGGCACCCCCTTCAACGCGGCGGCAGTAAAGTTCAACATCGATCGCTGGAACGACAAATCCAATAAATACCGCGGCAACAAGCAGTTCGTGCCCTTTACCTGGGTTTTCGGCGGCTTCAAGGGCGAAGGTTCAATAATTGACCACGTAGAAGTTGTTGACGACTACACGGTCAAGTTCTACCTCACCGACTCCGTCGGCTTCTTCCCCAACATGCTGGGGGCCAGCTACTTCGGCATCGACTCTCCCAAAGCCGTTATGGCCAACCCAGACAAGTACGGCACCCCCGAGGTCGGCTCGGTAGGAACCGGCCCCTTCGTCTTCAGCAAGTGGATTATAGGCGACAAGGTAATCCTCAAGCGCAACGATAACTACTGGGGACCCAAAGCTAAGGTTGACACCCTGGTGTTCCGCGGCATTCCCGAGCCCGCCTCCCGCCTGGCGGAGCTCAAAGCCGGCGCTATCGACATAGCCAACAACCTTTCCCCCGAGGACAAGGTAACCATCGATTCGGATCCCAACCTCGAAGCGGTAGTTCAGAAGGGCCTCAATATCGGTTATCTGGCCTTCCACCAAAAGAACAAGCCTCTAGACGACATTCGCGTACGTAAGGCCATCGCCGCCGCCGTCGACTGGGACGCCATCGTGGACGCCTTCTACGCCGGCCTCGGCGAGCGCGCTACCGAGTTCGTGCCGCCGGCCATGTGGGGTCGCGACGGCCACGTCCCGGCGTACACTTACAACCCCGAGCTCGCCAAGAAACTCCTGGCCGAAGCGGGCTACCCGAACGGTTTCAAGACCGAGATCTGGTACATGCCGGTCAGCCGCCCCTACTTCCCGGCGCCTCAACCCATCGCCGAAACAATCGCCACTTACCTAGCCGACGTCGGCATCAAGGCGACCCTGAAGACCGAAGACTGGGGCACCTATCTCTCCGACTACGACCAGGGCAAGTTCCCGATGTACATGCTCGGCTGGAGCCCCGATTATCCAGACCCTGACAACTACCTCTACACCTTCTTTGGCCCCACCCCGATCAAGACTAACCTGGGCTGCGAAAGCGAAGCCTGCCAGCAGATCGGTCAGCTTCTCGTAGACGCGCGCACCGCGCCGGACATGGCGACTCGTAAAGAGCTTTACGCCAAGGTGCAGCGTAAGGTTCACGAGCTCACTCTCTCGATCCCCGTGGCGCACAACAACCCCCTACACGCCATCCGCAAGGGCGTGAAGGGCTGGATCCCCAGCCCCTTGGGGAGCTCGGAAAATCTCAACCTGGTTACCAAGTAGCAGCCTGCACGGGGCGCGGCGTACGCCGCGCCCCGCATTCCGCCTGGAGACTCCGTGACAGCATACGCAATCCGACGCACTTTAAGCCTAATTCCAGTGCTCTTTGGCGTCAGCCTGCTGGTTTTTACCTTTATCCACCTGATACCCGGCGATCCCGCGGTAGTGATGCTAGGGCAGCGGGCGACCCCAGAAGCCATAACAAAACTAAGAAAGCAACTAAACCTAGACAAGCCGCTTTTTTTCAACCTGAAGGCGGCCACAGAAAAGAAAAACCCCGCGGCTATATTCGATAGCCAGTACTTTAGCTTCGCTAACCGTATCCTGCACGGCGACCTTGGAGAGTCAATCTTCACCAAGGTGGACATCGCCACCGAGCTCAGGGCGCGCTTTCCGGCAACGTTCGAACTGTCGCTGGCTGCCATGTTGGTCGCGGTGCTGCTGGCTATTCCCGCCGGAATCATGGCGGCCGTAAAGAAGAACAGCTGGCTGGACCTTTCGGTAATGACGGCTGCGCTAATAGGCATCTCCATGCCCATCTTCTGGCTGGGCCTGCTGCTGATATACCTTTTTGCCGTCAACCTGCACTGGCTGCCTCCATCGGGCAGGCTCGACGTGGCCTTTCATATCAAACCGATAACGGGTATGTACGTTCTAGACGGGATACTGCGCGGCAATTTTGCTCTAGTGGGCAATGCCCTAAAACACCTGATTCTCCCGGCCTTGGCTCTGGGGAGCATCCCCATGGCGGTCATTGCGCGGATGATGCGCGGGGCTATGCTGGAAGTGCTGAATCAGGACTACGTGCGCACCGCCCGCTCTAAGGGCTTGTCCGAGCGGCTGGTTATCTGGAAACACGCCCTCAGGAACGCCATGCTGCCGGTCATCACCGTAATCGGCCTGATGTTCGGCACGCTGCTCACCGGCGCCATCTTGACGGAAACGATATTCAACTGGCCGGGAATAGGCAAGTGGCTCTATGACGGCATTGGTTCCCGCGACTATCCGATTGTGCAAGGCGGGACGCTCTTCATAGCCACGGTCTACGTCATCATCAACGCTCTGGTAGACCTTTCTTACGGCTTTTTTGATCCCCGTATTCAGTACCACTAACAGGAGAAGACATGGCTACTTCCGACGCCTATATGCGAACCCCGACACAACAGGCCTGGCGGCGTTTCAAACGCTCCAGCTCTGGCAAAGCCGGCCTGCTGATAGTTGGTTTTTTTATCCTGCTGGCTATGCTGGCGCCATTGCTCATGCCATACGACGCCACCAAGGACCGCCATCTCAGGCTGCGCCTCAAGCCGCCTTCCATAGAACACCTGATGGGCACCGACGAGCTGGGTAGAGACATCTTCAGGCGCGTCGTCCATGGTTCGCGCATCTCTTTGCGCGTCGGCGTTTTTGCCGTCGGTATAGCCTTGGTTCTTGGTACGGTGCTGGGATTACTGGCGGGTTTTTACGGCGGCAAAACGGACATGTTCATAAGCTGGCTGATAGACATAATGCTGTCTTTCCCGTCAATACTGCTGGCCATCGCCATAGTCGCGGTGATTGGTCCGGGAATATCCAACGCCATGATTGCCGTGGGCATCGTGCAGATACCCGTCTACGCCAGGCTGACCCGTAGCATGGTGATCTCTATCAAAGAACAGGACTACGTTTCTGCGGCCATGGGCCTGGGCGCAGGCCATGCGCGAGTCATTTTCAAACACATCCTGCCAAACGGCCTCTCGCCGCTGATTGTTCAGGGAACGCTGTCCATCGCCACGGCCATTCTCGACGCCGCCGGCCTGGGGTTTTTGGGTCTGGGCGCTCAGCCGCCGCAGCCCGAATGGGGGCTGATGATATCCAAGGGATTCCTCTATTTCACCCGCGCTCCTTGGATTAGTCTCTTCCCCGGCGTCGCCATCATGATTGCGGTTCTGGGCTTCAACCTTCTCGGCGACGGTATGCGCGACGCGCTGGATCCCCGCACCGTCCGTTAAAGGTGCTTTAGAAAAGCCTAATGTCCGGGCTGGCTAAGTCGTTTATGCTGGTGGCATGAGATATTGGAAAATTGTCCTGGCCCTGCTGGCTCTTTCTTTGAGCGGCTGCGCCCCCATGCTCGCAGGTCTCGATAACGGGCCCACATACAGCGCCGACGAGATCGAGCTGCTTCTGCCCAACTCGAGCGAGCGCTGGGTATATTTCTTTGGCGATCCGCAAACGGTCTCGCTAAACGGCGCCCAACTAAAACTCAGCGAGCCCCCGGCTTACGGCCACGTTTGGGCAATCCCCGAAGCCCTTTGGGTTAACGGCCAGCCCTTATACCGAGAGGTCCTGCCTGCCCTGCGCCTGCCGGCACGGACCGTGGAGGCATTGCCGGGCTTCAGCTACCACGTCGAAACACGGGCGGACCTGAAGAGCGTTTGGCTCTACGACAACCGCTGGTATCTGCTGGCGGGCAGGGTCGCCGCAGGGAAAACGGCGGACTCGGAAGGCCAGCCGCAAACGCCGAGCTTCCAAGGTCTCTCAGACGCGGAGACCAGTCTTCTCCTGCGGGAGCTGTTAGAGCGCAATCCCGTGAGGCCGCTAGTCATCTACGAGCTCAACGACCCGGTCTACCCCGACTTTCGCCTCTCTCCGCCGCCGCGGCGCTACCGCAAAAGCAGCTTTGCGGTGCAGTACGGCGTTGACAAGGAGTTTTTCTTGAAACCAAGCAGCCCCAATCCTCCGGCCGGCGACTGGAAAGTGGTACAAAAAGGCGTTGTCAGCGCCTACCGCGACCCCAACCCATACGCTATTGTCGCTGAGAACGAGCGCGATTTTATCTCACGCATCTGGCCGTTGGCTGCGGGCAACAGAATACCCAGACCCGCACCGCCGCAGCTGGACCTTGACCGTTATTCGCTGGCGGCGTTCTTTTGGGGCAGCAAGCCCTCCGGCGGCTACGCCGTCGACGTAGCCAAGGTCGTCCAAAAAAGAGGCGGCGTCGTCGCCGTCTACCTAAAACTGCAGCGCCCCGCTCCCGGCAGCATCGTCACGCAGATGATAACCAGCCCCTACGTCTTGATCGAAATAAGCGGCAAGCCCAGGATCGTGAGGTTCTACGACGACGGCGGCAGGCTAATCGAAGAGGTCAGAGCCAAGTAGCTTTCCCAGCAAGTAAAACGAGCCCGTTACTAACACGGGCTCGTTTTTATCGGAGCGAGAAACGACGTTCAACAGGGCCTTTTGCGGGTCGGCCAGGTAGGCGCAACCGGGCAGTGAGGAACGCTTTAGCGGCCAGGTGCAGGTAAGGGATATGGCCCTGCTCGTGAGCAACGCATACATACCCGCAACGTCTTTGTGCGGCTGCGCCCCGAAGAGCAGGTGATAACTGGCAGGTAGCGAGCGCAAAAGCGACCTCACCGCGTGCGGATTGTGGGCGGCGTCGAGGATGATCCGCCGCCCGCAACATTCGCGGGCGTCCATCCTGCCGCTAAGGCGGGCCCGCTGCAGCCCTTCAGCTATCTCTGACTCGGCAAAACCCAGCAGGCGCAGCGCCGCGCTTGCCAAGGCGGCGTTTGTCTTCTGCGCGTCTCCCTTTATCCCTGGAACTGCAGGCAGCGAAAATAGGCTGCTTCCTTCGCGGTAGACGAAGAGGGGCGCCCCCACCCTTTCCGCCTCACGCGCGATTATCCGCAAGGCGGACCCTCTGGCCGCGGTTAACAGCGGCGTCCCCGGCCTGGCGGCGCGGGCCTTATCGGCAGCCAAAGCCTCAAAGCCGCCGAAGGTCGCCAGGTGATCAGCGGCTACGTTGCTGATGATCGTCGCCGCAACCCCGTTGACGGCCATGGTGGCGTCACTGGCGCCGCCTACGCCCGCCTCGAGCGCCGCCCACTGCACGCCCTCTTCGCGGAAGCGCCACAAGGCCATGGCCAGCATTAGGTCAAAGAAAGTCGCCTCCACTCCGGTGAGAGGGCGAACCATAGCGACAAACTCGACCACGGCCGCCTCGCTTATCTGCCGGCCTTGCACGCGGATCCTTTCCCTCAGGTCCACCAGATGAGGACTGCTAAAAGCGCCCGCACGCCGTCCCGCCGCAATGAACGCCGCCTCCAGGTACGCCGCTACGCTGCCTTTGCCGTTAGTGCCGAGAACGTGAACGAACCGCTGCGGCTGACCAGTCAATCCGAGAAGAGAAAGCAGGCGCCGCGCCCTCTGCGGAGTCCTGATCCTGCCTGAGCGCCTTTGCGCGAAAAGCCAGTCTTTGGCTCGCGAGTACTCCATGCTCAAGAGATATTAAACGACAGCGCCGTTCCCTGCGGGTCGGCCTGATTGAGCGGATCGCGCCAACCTACCTCGGCCAGGGCTCTTTTCCAAGCCGAATACGACTCACCCTCCGCCAGCCGCAAAGCCGCCAAGCCCACCTCGCTGCCGCCTCTGGCTATGACCGCCTCGATCCAGGCCCACTTTGCGCTGCCGCTGCGCACCTCGACCCGCGGCCTGAGCCTGCGAAGCTCTTTCCTTATGCGCTTGAGGCGCTGATCTATGATTTTGACACCGGCGAAGCCGTCTCCGAAATGAGGAGTATGGCGCTTAGGAACGAAAGGCGAGACGCTCAGCGTCACGGGTGTTATCTGCGACAACTTGGCGGTAAAGCGCAGCATCTCGTCAATGTCTCCTTCGGTCTCTGTCGGAAGACCTATCATCTGGTAAAGCTTGAAGCCTCTAAAACCCAGGCTGCGGGCTATTTCCGCGGCTCGCAAGAGCTGCTCTTCGCTAATCTGCTTTTTGAGGAGGTCGCGCAGGCGCTGGCTGGGGCCGTCGGCGGCGACGGTAAAGGTCCTCAATCCGCCTTCTTTGAGTATCTGCGCCAGCTCGGCGTCTACCCTGTCTGCGCGGATGCTGGAGACGGACAGCTTAACGCCCCTTCGTAATAGCTCGTGGCCGACCTCCTTAACGTAGGGATAGTCGGAGAGCGAGGCGCCAACGAGGCCCACCTTCTGCACCGCCTCGGGTATCGCCGCCAGTAAGGCCTCCGCGGGTACGTTGCGAGTGGGGCCGTACATGACGCGCGCCAGACAAAAGGTGCAAGGCCTGGGGCAACCGCGCTCGGCCTCGATCAAAAAAGCCCCGGGGAACTCCGACAGAGAAGATACTATCTGCGAATAAACCGGTAATTTTTCGAGCGGGGCGCTGGTCCAGTGCGGCTCGCGCTCATCGCGGTCGGGCAGGAAAAAACCCGGCATACCTTCTACGCTCTCGAGGAATCGCCTTTTATCGCGCGTTTGCCGGTACGCCTCGGCGATTAGGGGAATTGCTTCTTCCCCGTCGCCTATCAAGATGACGTCGGCAAAGGGAGCCAGCGGCCAGGGATTGGAGCTGGTCAGCGGCCCCCCAAGGATGACCAACGGCTCCCTCTCGCCCCGCTCTTCCCGCAGCGGCTCGAGCCCCGCGGCCCGCAGAAGCCTCACCAGATTGACCAGGTCCAGCTCGAAGGCTATGGACACCGCAAATATCTCCACGTCGCCGGCGGCGCGGAAAGACTCATAGCTAGGCAAGCGGCCTGCCGGGGCCAGCTCGGCGTCTTCCAAAAAGGCCCTCTCCGCCGCAAAATCCGGCTCTTCATTGAAGAGGCGGTAAACCGTCTGGAACCCCAACGAAGCCATAGCCACGGCGTAGCTGTTTGGGTAAGCCACCGTCACGCGGATGGGCGCGTCTTTGAAGATTGCCCCCTCTTCCGCCGCCAACCTCTCGGCCACGCGCTGTCGCAGTCGCCTCATAGCAAAACCGCCCAGGCGCTAGCGAGGGCGAGGCGGTCGCAGGCGAGACTGCAGGTCACGCTGCCGCTTTGGATTTGGAAAAGGCCCGCAAGATGAAGTACAGGATGGCGGCTATTATCAGCGCCGGAATCAAGAACTTGAGCAAGAGGACTATCAACGCGGCGACGCCAAGAAATAGCTTGCCCAGAAAAACCATCAGCCAGCCACCCAGCCAAAGCGCTATGAGAACGCCTACGGTCGCTAAAAGCGCGACCACCAACCACTCGGCTAAATCCTCTAGTGTATATTCGCCCAAACTGCTCATCCACGATAAGTGTAGCACAGCCGCATGAGGACCGCTGAGACACGGCCTGGCGGCATCCACTAGGATGAGTACGTGGAGCGCTACCGCACGCACGAGGGGATAATAGTGGGCCGCAAGCTGCTGCCGGGAGGAGACGTAATCCTCAAGACGGTGGGGCCCGGCGGCGCTATGGACTTCGTCGCCCGCAAAGCCCAGCGACCCAGCGGCCGCAGCGGCCGTTTGATGCTTTTTCACCACGTGCGCTTTCAGGCGTACCACAAACCGGAACGTGAACTGGCGACGCTGACGCAGGCGGAGATGGTCGGCAGGCTCGAGCAGCTAAGCGAACCGACCCGCTATCCCGCGGCAGCCTGCCTGGGCGAGCTGGCGTACCTGCTGGCTTCTCCAGAAACAGCCGAAGAAGTCTGGATTCTTCTCGGCAGCGGCCTCAGAGGAGTAGCCGGCAGCGACAATCCTCTCATACCCCTCGTCTGGAGCGGCTGGAGAATGCTCAAAGCCGCAGGTCTGGCGCCGTCGCCCCATAGCCGCTGCGGGCACCAAGCCGATACCCTGGAGCTGTCCGGTAGTTTAGCTTGCTCCTCGTGCTCTTCGGGAATGCGGCTGCCAATCGGGACAAAGGCCGCCAGCGCCCTGGCGCGGATCCTCACACAACCCGGCTCCCGTGCTATAGAAGCGCTGCAGCAAGGCGGCGTCTCTGAAGCGTTGCTGGAAGGGTTGCTACGCTACAGCGCCTACCAAGTAGAGCCGCTGCGCTCAGAAAAATCTCTGCGCGGCTCTCTTTCGGCCAAAGGCTAAGCGCTACCAGACGCCGCCGTCGCAGCTAAAAAGCTCGTTTTCACGGACGAACGAAAGCAAGAAGCGCCTCATCGTCAGCATCTGCGTTTTGTACGCGCTGACGGCGGCCTTCTTTAAGGCCTCGTCCTTTTTGGAAAGCCGAAAGCTCAACCAGTGATAATTAGCGCCAGGTGCGGTCAGCGGGTAATCCGGGTAGAACCCCTGGGGCGAAGGCCAGTCGTAGCCAGAGTGGACCACCCATCCGCAAACGCGACCCGACAAGCCCAAGCCGGCGGCGACGTCTTTGCCAAAAAGCGAGGTCGCCAGATGATCGGGGTGCTCGTCGCTCAGCAAGGGCAGCAGTATCAGGTCCGGCCGTACCTGCCGGAATATCCGGCTTAGGAGCTTCTTGAGAGCCAGGCCCGTATAAGGCGCGCCCGGCCGGTAGGCGGCACCGTAACCGACGGCATCCCAGGCGGTGGTCGCCGATCGCAATGGGCGCAGGTAGTTTTCGTCGAAGAGGCGCAGCAAGCCGCCGTCGGGGTACCCCAAAAAGTACACGTCCCGCGGCGCCACTCCCAAGGTTGCCGCCGCTGCGCGGGCCTCGTCCATGCGCATCGCCCCCAGCTTGCGGAACTCAGCAGGCCCCGGGAACAACGTATCGAAGACTTCGATGGCGTCACGCTTATATCCGTCGCCACTGGTCAGCCAGACGATGCTCACCATAGCCCCCGCGCGCACGCTCTCGCTGATATAGCCGGCGCAGCAAAGAGTTTCGTCGTCAGGGTGGGGCGCTAGGATCAGCACCCTCTCCCCCGCTCGCGGCGGCGGCATCCGCCCCGCGGCGGCTGCGGCGCTTGCGAGGAAAAGCAGGACTGCGGCCAGCAGAGGCTTCATGGCTTTACATTCTATCTTCTTTCATTCGCCGCGCCAGATGGCGCTTTTTCTGGCGGCTGGCGGGAAAACGTTATAATACGTACAGGAGGCAACAATGCGCCCGAAACACGCCTGGATTCGCGAAACCTACCAAAAGAGCACCGAGCGCCTGCCCGAGCGACCGGTCGCGCACCGCACGCTCTCGAACATCGCCCCCGACCCCCTCTATACGCCCGAAGACGTCGAGCCCTTTGACTACCAAGAGAAGCTGGGTTATCCCGGTGAGTATCCTTATACTCGCGGCGTCTACGGCTCAATGTACCGTTCCAAACTGTGGACCATGCGCATGTTCGCCGGCTTTGGCACCGCCGAGCAGACCAACGAACGTTTCAAGAAACTGCTCGCCGCGGGCCAGACAGGGCTTTCCACCGCCTTCGACCTGCCCACCCTAATGGGTTACGACTCCGACCACCCTCTCGCCGCCGGCGAGGTGGGCAAGTGCGGCGTGGCCGTCAGCAGCCTGGCCGACATGGAGATACTCTTCGACGGCATCAACCTCGAAGAGATCACCACCTCGATGACCATCAACTCGCCCGCGAACGCTATCTGGGCGATGTACCTGGCGCTGGCCAAGAAAAAGGGCTTCGACTGGAAGAAGCTGGGCGGGACCATCCAAAACGACATCCTCAAGGAATTCATCGCCCAAAAGGAGTTCATTTTCCCTCCCAAGCCTAGCGTCGAACTGGTGATCGACACCTTCGAGTGGGGGCCTGAGAACGTGCCCCGCTGGAACTTTATCTCGGTATCCGGTTATCACATCCGCGAGGCCGGGGCGACCGCGGTCCAGGAACTGGCCTTTACCCTGGCCGACGGCTTCGAGTACGTAGAAAAAACTCTCGAGCGCGGTATTAATATAGACGAATTCGCCCCGCGAATCAGCTACTTTTTCGACGTCCACAACGACTTCTTCGAGGAGATCGCCAAGTTCCGCGCCGCCCGCCGCATCTGGGCCAAACAGATGCGCGAGCGCTACGGCGCCAAGGATCCGCGCAGCTGGATGCTGCGCACCCACGCCCAGACTGCCGGCGTCAGCCTCACGGCCCAGCAGCCGCTCAACAACCTGACGCGCGTGGCGCTGCAGGCGCTGGCGGCTGTTCTTGGCGGCACCAACAGCCTGCACACCGACGCCTACGACGAGGCTCTGGCGCTGCCCACCGAGGAGGCGGCCACCCTGGCCTTGCGCCAGCAGCAGATCATCGCCTACGAGTCGGGCGTCACTCACACCATCGACCCGCTCGCCGGCAGCTACTACGTGGAGTGGCTGACCGACAAAATGGAAACCGAAGCTATGCGTTACATCGAGGAAATACGGCGCCTGGGCGGCGTGGTGCGCGGCATCGAGCAGGGCTACTTCCTACGCGAGATCGGCGACGCCTCCTACCGCTTCCAGCAAGAAGTAGAATCGGGTCAGCGCCTGATAGTGGGCGTCAACGCCTTTCAAGACGAGAAGGAGCTCGAAGTTCCCATACAAGAGATTGACCCGCAGATCGAGCAGATTCAGGCCGAGCGGCTGGCGCGGGTACGGGCTGAGCGCGATCCGGGGCGCGTCGAGTCGGCGCTCGAGGGTCTGCGCCAGGCGGCCGCAAGCGGCCGGAACACCATGCCCCACTTCGTCGAGGCCGCCCTCGCCTACGCCACCCTGGGCGAGATGATGGACGTGCTGCGCGAGGTCTACGGGGTCTACGAGGAGCCGGTGATGGTGTAGATGGTGCGTGGTAGCGGTGCTGGCCTGTAGCCCGTAGCTTGTGGCTCGTGGTGGGCCAGTCAGCGACAACGAAACCACGGCTTCACTCACGGCATGGACCACGGTACTCGGTGCGTAGTACGTAGTGCGTAGTA
>Ga0256833_1000146_pt1 | contig 55764 bp, 52 predicted proteins | sample 356284metaG_FD_190535 | JGI IMG/M metagenome (GOLD analysis project Ga0256833, IMG submission 190535) | Hydrothermal vent microbial communities from Mid Atlantic Ridge, Atlantic Ocean - 356-284 | ecosystem: Environmental > Aquatic > Marine > Hydrothermal vents | place: Atlantic Ocean: Mid... | reverse complement strand
TTGGGCAGAGCGCGAAGGCGGGCGTCGACGGCCTGGATGGTGTCTTCGTCCACACGTTCGGCTTCGTACCCGGGGATGTGGGGTACGCGGCCGCCGTGGCGCACCTGGGCGCGGATGACCTTCTTGATGAGGTCGGGGTCGAGTTCGGTGAACTCGGCCAGCTTCTCGATGGCGGCCTCGCCCTCTTCGACGCGGCGGGCCAGGTCGATCTCCTCCTCCAGTGTCAGGAGCGGCACCTGGCCGATCTCGTGCAGGTACTGGCGCACCGGGTCGGAGGTGGAGACCCGGGTCGCGATCGTGACGGTTTCCTCGGGCTTGGCGGCCTCGTCCTCCTCGAGGACGGGCTCGATCTCCGCCTCGGCCTCCGGCTCCACCGCGGGATCCAGCGCCTCGATCTCCTCCTCGGGCGGCGCCTCGACGGCAGCGGGCACCTCGTCTTCGGTCGCGACGGGGGCCGCGGCGGCCTCCTTCGCTTTCTTGGGTTTGGCGGGCTTCTTGGCCGCCTTCTTGGTCGTTTTTTTGCTCGCGGTTTTTTTCTTGGGCTTTTCTTCCAGCACGGCGACGGACTTCTCTTCGTTGCTCTTCTTGCTCAAGCGGGTCACCTCCCGGCTGCGTCAGGCGGTCTTTTCGGACACGAGGACCTTGTAACGGCCCGCGTACAGGGTCTGCACGTTACCGAACCGGCCGTGCATCCAGCGTTCGTATTTTAGGAACGGGTTGGCCACCAGGTAGAACCGACCTCCGGGTCGTACGTGCAAGTGGGCTGCGGCCACAAAAGCCTCGGCTACGTCCAAAACAACGTGACCCCCAACGTGAAACGGGGGGTTTGATACTACTATATCGTAACCACCCGGCTCCTGCAAGGCGCTGTCGACGTCGGAGTGCAGCAGCTCGGCGTCCAGCCCCGCCTGCGCGAAGTTGTGGCGGGCGCTTTCGAGCGCGGCGAGGCTGTTTTCCAGCAAGGTCACCTCCGCCCCCTCGGTGGCCAGCGGCAGGGCGAGCGCGCCGTAGCCGCCACCGAGATCGAGCACGCGCTCGCCGCTCGCGAGCGGAGGCAGGTGCTCGAGCAGCAGCCGGCTCGCCGGGTCCACCTCGCCGGCGGAGAAGGCCCCGGGCAGGACGCCGAAGCGGTGGGTCCGTCCCCTGAGTATGGCCTCGAAGGTGCGCATCTCCGCCGCCGGGGCGGGGGCCTGGCGTTCTTTTTGCAGCACCGCCACCCGCGCGCCGCGCTCACGTGCGACGACCTCGCCCGGTCCGACGAGTTCGCGCGCCCAGCGCAGGTAGCGCTCGAAGCCCAGCTTTTTGCTTCCTGCGAGCCACAACTCGCCGCCCGGCACGAGGGCGAAGGTGGCGGCAGCGAGCTGTGCGCGCACCCAGTCGTTGCCCCGGTCCGCGCCCAGCACCAGCGCTACCGCGTCGAGGGCTGCGGCGGGTACCTGCCAGGGGAGAGCGGCCTGTACCGCCAGACCCGGGTGGCGCCGGGCGTTTTCCTCGAGCACCCGCAGCGCCGACTTGCGATCTTCCCAGGCGGTCACCGCCAGCCCCCGGCGCAGCAGGGCCAGGGCGACCGTGCCCACCCCGGGGTTGAGATCGAGCGCGCGCCCGCCGCCGGGGTCGGCCACCCGGGCCAGCAGGGCGTAGGCGGGGTCGTCCAGCCCGGGCGCGCCGGGCTTGTAGGCCAGGGGGCCGGCGGGCGTCGGCAGGGTCTTGAGCGCGTGGTATTCGGCAAGCTCCACGGAAACGCTAGTTTATCACCTTTTCGCGCTAAGCTGTAGGGCGTGGCGGTCCTGGGCATCGAGACGAGCTGCGACGACACCGGCGTGGGCGTGGTCGCCGACGGCGAGGTGCGCGCCAATCTGGTGGCCCCGCAGACCCTGCTGCACGCCCGTTACGGGGGCGTGGTGCCGGAGCTGGCGAGCCGCGAGCACACCGCCGTGCTCGACCGGCTGGTCGAGCAGGCGCTGGCGCAGGCGGGGCTCGAGCTGCGCGATCTCGACCTGGTGGCGGCGACGCGGGGGCCGGGGCTCGTGGGGCCGCTGCTGGTGGGGCTGAGCTACGCCAAGGCGCTGGCCTGGGGGCTCGGCCTGCCCTTCGTGGGGGTGCACCACCTCGAGGGGCACATCCACGGCGCCCTCGCCGCCGCCGAGGGCTGGGCGCCGCCCTTCCTGGTGCTCATCGCCTCCGGCGGTCACACCCACCTCTACGACGTGCCCGCCTGGGGGGAATACCGCCTGCTCGGAGCCACCCGCGACGACGCTGCGGGCGAGGCCTTCGACAAGGTGGCGCGCACGCTCGGCCTGGGTTACCCCGGCGGGCCTGAGATCGAGCGGCTGGCGCGAGAGGGCGACCCGCAGGCGGTGCCCTTCAGCGTGCCCATGCGCGGCCGGGCGGGTTACGACTTCAGCTTTTCGGGGCTCAAGACCGCGGCGGTGCGCTTCGTGCAAGAGGGTTACGCCCCCACCGACATCGCCGCGGGTTTCCAGCGGGTGGTGGTGGCCTCGCTGGTCGGGACGCTCGAGCGCGCAGCTCGCGCCACCGGACGTCGGCGGGTGGTGGTGGCCGGCGGGGTGGCTGCGAACCGCGCTTTGCGCGGGGCGCTGGCCGCGAGCGGGCTCGAGGTGGTCCTGCCGTCCCCGGGGCTCACCTCCGACAACGGCGCGATGATCGCCCTGGCCGCCGAAAGCCGCTGGCGCCGCGTGCCCGAGCCCGACCCCTTCGACGTGACCGCCGAGCCCTACTGGCCGCTGGGCGAGGCGGGCTAGCTGGCCGTTCTCATCTTGGCCGCTTAGAATGCGATAAGTTATGCTGGGTCTTCTCAAAAAACTCTTTGACAACAACGACCGCGAAGTGCAGCGCTACTTCCGCCAGGTCGTCGAGCCCACCAATGCCTTCGAGCCGGAGGTCCAGAAGATCGACGATCTGGCCACCGCCTACGCCGAGGCCCGCCAGCAGCACGAAAACGGCAAGCCCCTCGACGAGCTGCTGCCCTGGGTCTTCGCGCTGGCGCGCGAGTCGGCCCGGCGCTACCTGGGCCTTCGCCCCTACGACGTGCAGCTCGTGGGCGGGGCGGTGCTGCACGACGGCCGTATCGCCGAGATGAAGACGGGCGAGGGGAAGACCCTGGTGGCCACCCTGCCTATCGCCCTCAACGCGCTCACCGGCAAGGGGGTGCACCTGGTCACGGTCAACGACTACCTGGCCCGCCGCGATGCTGAGTGGATGCGGCCCGTCTACCACGGGCTGGGGCTCGAAGTAGGCGTGATCCAGCACGACACCCCGCCGCCCGAGAGGCGCAAGGCCTACCTGGCCGACATCACCTACGTCACCAACTCCGAGCTCGGCTTCGACTACCTGCGCGACAACATGTCGCTCAGCCCCGACCAGCTGGTGTTGCGCCACGACCACCCGCTCCACTACGCGATCGTGGACGAGGTGGACTCGATCCTCATCGACGAGGCGCGCACGCCGCTGATCATCTCGGGCCCGGCCGAGAAGGCCACCGACCTCTACTACAAGATGGCCGAGGTGGCCCTCAAGCTCGAGCGCGGCGAGAAGCCCGAGCCCGGCGAGAAGGACAAGGAGCCCACGGGCGACTACACCATCGAGGAAAAGCAACGCCACGTCCAACTCACCGAGCGCGGCATCCAGCGCGCCGAGAAGCTCCTCGGTATCCCCGGCCTCTTCAGCCCGGAGAACATGGAGAAGGCCCACATGCTCATCCAGGCCATCCGGGCCAAGGAGCTCTACCACCGCGACCAGGACTACATCGTCCAGGACGGCCAGGTCATCATCGTGGACGAGTTCACCGGCCGCCTCATGCCCGGTCGTCGCTTCGGCGAGGGGTTGCACCAGGCCATTGAGGCCAAGGAAGGGGTTAAGATCGAGCGCGAGAACCAGACGCTCGCTACCATCACCTACCAAAACTTCTTCCGCCAGTACGATAAGACCGCGGGCATGACCGGCACGGCCAAGACCGAGGAGAAGGAGTTCCAGGAGATCTACGGCATGGACGTCATCGTCGTGCCGACCAACCGCCCGGTCATCCGCCAGGATCACCCCGACGTGGTCTACCGCACTGAGCAGGGCAAGTTCATGTCGGTGGTCGAGGAGATCGCAGAGCGCTACGAAAAAGGCCAGCCGGTGCTGGTGGGCACGATCAACATCGACAAGTCCGAGCGCCTCTCGGCGATGCTCCGTGAGCCGCGCTACTACTTGCCGCGCGTCGAGATGCGGGCGAACCTGCTGCTCAAGGCGGCGCAGAAGAAGTCGGGTCCGGAGTGGGAGAAGCTCAAGAAGGCCCTGGCGCGGCCCGCCAACCTGCGCGAGAAGACGCTCGAGGAGTTCGCCCCGCTCTTCCAGGATGCGGGCGGAAACCTCGCCGACGCCTGGCAGCAGCTGAAGGCCTCGGTCCACACCCTCGAGATCATCCGCAAAGGCATCCCCCACCAGGTGCTCAACGCCAAGTACCACGAAAAAGAGGCCGAGATCGTGGCCCAGGCGGGCCGCTCGGGTACGATCACCATCGCCACCAACATGGCCGGCCGCGGGACCGACATCAAGCTGGGCGGCAACCCCGAGGAGATCGCTAAGAACATCCTTGAAAAGCAGGGCCTCGACCGCTACGAGTGGAAGGTCGAACTCTTCGTCAAGAAACTGATCCAGGGCGAGGAGGACGAGGCCCGGAAGCTCGCGGCCGAGCTCGAAGTGCCCGAAGAGACGATCGAGGAGATCAAGAAGATCCGCGATGAGGCCAAGATCGACGAGGAGCGGGTGAAAAAGCTGGGCGGCCTCGCCATCATCGGCACCGAGCGCCACGAGTCGCGCCGCATCGACAACCAGCTGCGTGGGCGCAGCGGCCGCCAGGGCGACCCGGGCGAGAGCCGCTTCTACGTCTCCTTCGACGACGAGCTGATGCGCCTCTTCGCCTCGGAGCGGGTCGTGGCCATGCTCGACCGCATGGGCTTCGACGACTCCGAGCCGATCGAGCACAAGATGGTCACGGGTGCCATCGAACGCGCCCAGAAGCGGGTAGAGGACCGCAACTTCGGCATCCGCAAGCAGCTCCTGCAGTTCGACGACGTGATGGCCCGCCAGCGCGAGGTCATCTACGAGCAGCGCCGCATGGTGCTCCTGGGCAAGGACGAGGAGGTCAAGGAGGCGGCGCTGGCGATGGTGGAGGACACCGTGGCCGCCATCGCCGAGAACTACCTCAACCCCGAGATCCACAAGGACGACTGGGACCTCGACGGCCTCAAGCTAGCGCTCACCGACGTGGTGCCGGCTTTCGAGAACTTCGACTTTGATTCGCTGCGCGAGCTTGACGCCGGCGCGGCGGTGGAAAAGGTGGTCGAGGCCGGCCTCGACTACTACGAAGCGCGCGAGACGGAGCTGACCCCGCCGGTCATGCGGGCGGTGGAGCGCTTCGTGATCCTCTCGATCGTAGACTCCGCCTGGAAGGAGCACCTCCACAACCTAGACGTGCTGCGTCAGGGCATCGGTCTGCGCTCGTATGCCCAGAAGGACCCCTTCCAGGAGTACAAGTTCGAGGCGACGCGCCTCTTCAACGAGATGATCGCCCACATTAAGAGCGAGTCGGCCAAGTTCTTCTTCCGCCTCAAGGTGGAGGCCGAGCCGCCCAAGCCCCAGGTCTACGTTCCCGTGCCCGAGAAGAAGCCCCAGGTGGCCGCGGCCGAGCCCGGCAAGCCGGCGGCCAAGGCCAAGGGCAAGCGCCAGGAGCCCAAGAAGAAGATCGGGCGCAACGACCCCTGCTGGTGCGGGAGCGGCAAGAAGTACAAACACTGTCACGGCAAGAACGCCTAGCGGCGCGTGCCACACGAGGAAGCCGCGGCCTTCGGGCCGCGGCTTCCTCTGAGCAAAGGAGGTGTACCCACCGGGTCGTTAGCGGTGGCCGGCCATCGCGCCGCCGTCACCGCCACCGCAGCCCTGGCCCGGGGTGTGGGGCCCGGGTTCGGGCGCTTCCTGGGCGTTGCCGGCCGCGTCGTGGCGCTCGGTCACCTGCTCGCGGTTCTGGTTCTGCTCGCAGTTCTGCTGGCCATCCTGCGACCCCATGCCGGCCATGGCGTCGGGGTTGGGGGCGGGGCGGAGCTCGAGCGCCCACTTGACGAACTTGCCGATCCCGAAGGCACCGTCCTCGGTTTCGACGAGCGGCTGGCCGTTGGGCCCGAGCACCACGTCGTACTCCGCGATCAGGTTGCCATCGGCGTCGTAGACGGCGATGGCCGCAGCGGCTTCGAGGACGGTGGGATCGAGGGCCACGTCGCCGTCGCTCTCCCAGATCACCGCGCCTTCGGCGTCCAGGATGGCGACGACCGCGCCCTGATCGAGGACCGCCTGGATCTCATCGGGCAGGCTGGGCATGGTGCCCGCCTGTGCCAGCGCCGCGCCGGCGAACGAGAGACCTGCGACCACTGCCAGGATGAGGGTGAACTTCTTGCTCTTCATCATCTTCGGCCTCCTTTCTAGCCACCTTCATCCTGGGCGGACGAGATAAATAAAAGATAAACAAACCAGAAAAGATTAAGGAACGTTAAAGTAGTACAGTAATCCTAAGAAAAATACGCAGCCGCCCCCACTAGATCGGAGGCGGTTGCGTATTTGGCGCAGTTCAGCCGAGCTGCGGGCCGTCGTCGCCGTAGCGAATGAAGGCGGGAATCTCTAGGTCGTTGGGGTCGAAGCCGCCGCCCACACTCTCGCCGCTGGCGGGCACGACCGTGGCGTCGCTGAAACCCGAGGCGATGAGCACGATGCGCATCTCGTCGGCGGCGCGGTCGTCGTAGGTGATGCCATAAAGCACGTCCACGTCCTCGACGCCGGTGGCCTCGCGCACGAGCTCGGCCACCTCGATGGCCTCGGCCAGGGTGAGGTCTTCCGAGCCCACCACGTTGAGCAGGACGTTTTTCGCGCCCTCGATGGTGCGGTCGAGCAGGGGAGAGTTGATGGCGGACTGGGCCGCCTCCTGCACGCGGCTCTCGCCCCGGCCCGCGCCGATGCCCATGAGCACCTGACCGGCGCCGCTCAGCATGTTGCGCAGGTCGGCGAAGTCGACGTTGATCTCGCCGGGAGCGTTAATGACGTCGGAGATGCCCTTGACGCCGTGGTAGAGAACGCGGTCGGCCATCAGAAAGGCCTCGCGCAGCGCGATCTTCTTGCTGTCGGCCGCGGCCAGGAGGCGGTCGTTGTTGACCACGACCATGGCGTCGACGCGTTCGCGCAGCCGCTTGATGCCTTCCTCGGCGACGCGGCGGCGCTTAGGCCCTTCGAATTGGAAAGGGCGGGTGACCACGCCCAGGGTGAGCGCGCCCAGCTCGCGGGCAATTTCGGCGACCACCGGCGCGCTGCCGGTGCCGGTGCCGCCGCCCATGCCGGCGGTGATGAAGACGAGGTCGGCTCCGTCGAGCTGTTCGGCGATGAGGTCGCGCGTTTCCAGCGCGGCCTTCTCGCCGATCTCGGGGTTGGCCCCGGCCCCGAGCCCGCGCGTGAGCTTCTCGCCCATCTGAATGCGAATGTCGGCGAGCGAGCGGGCCAGCACCTGGGCGTCGGTGTTGGCGGCGATGAACTCCACCCCGTGGAGCCCCGACTCGATCATGCGGTTGACGGCGTTGTTGCCCGCCCCGCCCAGTCCGATAACTTTGATCGTTGCACCCTGCATTACCGCCTCCTAGAAGAAGTTCTCGAAGATTCCCTTGATCTTGTCCCAGATGCCGGCTTCCTTCTCGCTGGGGCGCGCGCTTTCTCGGCGCACCCGCCGGCTTGGGGTGGGCGCCTCGCTGCGGCTGCCGTAGTGGACCAGGCCCACGGCGGTGGCGTGCGCCGGCGAGGCGACCACGTCGGTGAGCCCGGATAGGCCTTCGGGCCGGCCGAGGCGAACGGGCAGGTTGAACTCTTGATACGCCAGCTCCTCGACGCCGCGCAGCAGGGCCGAGCCTCCGGTGAGGACCACGCGCTGCGCGGTGAGCTCGAGCGGCCCCAGGTGTTCGTCCACCGAGCGGCGGGCGAGCAGCAGGATCTCGCGCACGCGGGGCCGGATGTAATGGGCCAGCTCGGGCGCGGGCACGTCGCGCACGTGGTTGCCGTCCTGGTTGATCTCGAGCATCAGGTCGGGATCGGCCATCTCGACGAGGGCGGCGCCGTATTTCTTCTTGATACGTTCGGCCTCTTCCAGCGGGATCTTGAGCAGCTGGGCGATGTCACCGGTCACGTGCTCCCCGCCCAGGGGGATGACTGAGGAGTGGGCGAGCTGGCCGTTCTGGAAGACGGCCACGTCGGTGGTGCTGCCCCCGATGTCCACGAGCATCACGGTAGACTCGTGGTCCTCGGGGGTGAGCACGGCCAGCCCCGAGGCGTAGGACTGGAGTACCAGCCCCTCGACCTCGAGCCCGGCGGCGTTGACCGCCCGCCGCAGGTTGGTGAGCGGCCCGGCCGCGGCCGCCACCAGGTGCACGTCCACCTCGAGCCGCACGCCCGCCATGCCCAGCGGGTCCTTGATGCCTTCCTGACCGTCTACGCGATACTCGAGCGGGAGGGCGTGGATGAGCTCGTAGTCGCCGTCGAAGGGGTAGGCCTTGGCCTGCTCGATGGCCCGCTCCACGTCGGCGGGGGCGATGCTGTGGCCCCGCCGGATGGCCGCGAGGCCGTGGCTGGTCACGCTCTTGATGTGCGGTCCGGCCACCCCTACGAAGACCCGCTCGACCGGTACGCCGGCCACCCGCTCGGCCAGCTTGACGCTGGCCCGGATGGCCTCGGTCGTCTTCTCCAGGTTGACCACCGCGCCGCGCTTCATGCCTTGAGAGGGCACCGTCCCCTCGCCGATGACGTCGAGGATGCCGTCTTCACTGAGTTCTCCAATAACGGTGCAGACCTTGGTAGTGCCTACATCGAGTCCTACGATAATGCGATCGCTCATCGGCGGATGCTCACCCCCCAGGTGTAAACGGCCACGTCGTTACCCCGTAGCATCTTCACACGCGGCAACCAGACCCGCAAGTTTTCCAGGTTGCGGATCCACAGATGCCTTCCTTCCCAGTCTACGGTAAAACCGGCGGGGTTGTAGGTGATGCGCTTGGCCTCGGGCAGCAGGGCGGCAATCTGCAGGGCCTCGAGCGTGCGGTCGGCGCCAAAGCCTTCAATGCGCGGCCCCGTGGGCTCGGCGCCGGGTAGTCGGGTGCCGTCGGCGGCGAGGCCGACCACCCCCTCCGGCGTTACCAGCGTGGCCACCGGCTTGCGCTCGACCACGCGCACCCGCACGATGCCGGGTCGCGGACGTTCGAGCCGGGCCTCGCGCACCCAGGGGTCTTCCAGGAGCGGGCGCAGGCGGCCTGCGCCGGCCCAGAGCCAGGGGTCGCCGGGGTAGAGGTCGAGCCGCGCCTGCACCTGCGCGCGGTCCAGGTGCTCGAGCCCCTGGATTTCCACGCGCTCGATGGGCCAGACGACCAGGCTGGCCACGTAGAGCGTGGCCAGCAGCAGGCCCAACAGGACCGCCCGGCTCACGGCAGCTCCCCCCATACCTCCCACTCTAACTCGAGTGGAAGCTCTTCCTGGACGCGTTTGACCAGGCGCCATACCTCCTCGGCGCGGGCGCCGCCGGTGTTCACGATGAAGTTGCCGTGCTCCAGGCTGATCATCGCCGAGCCCTCGCGCAGCCCCTTAAGCCCCGCCACGTCGATGAGCCGGCCCGCGGAGTCGCCCGGCGGATTCTTGAAGGCGCAGCCCGCGCTCTTGCGTTTGGGCTGGCCCTTGCGGGCCGCGTCCACCTCGGCCATGCGCGCCTCAATGGTCTCGGCAGGGGCGGGGGTGAGCCGGAAGCGCACCCGGGTTACGATCGCGCCCGGCGGCAGGCGGCTGCTGCGGTAGTCGAGCTCGAGTTCGGCCGGATCGAGTGCCCGGAACGCCCCCTCGTGGAAGAGTTCCACCGCCTCAAGCACGTCGCCGATCTCGCCAAAGCGCGTGCCCGCGTTCATGCGCACGGCGCCGCCGACGCTCGCGGGGATGCCCAGAAGGGGCTCAAGCCCCGAGAGCCCCAGACGCGCGGCCTCCTGCAGCAGCGCCGGTAGCAGGGCGCCCGCCCCGATCCAGGGAGTGAGGTGCACCCGCTCGCCCCGCCGCGGCTTGCCTAGCCGGGCCTGCAGGAAGACGCCGCCCAGACGAATCACCCTTTCCGGTACGCCCCGGTCGGAGACGAGCAGGTTGGAGCCGTTGCCTAGTACGCGGTAGGGGGCACGGGTGGCCTCGAGGAGGTCGGCCGGCGTCTCCACCGTCCAGATCTTCGCGGGCCCGCCCACCCCCAGGGTGGTCAGCTCGGCCAGCCGTCGGCGCTCAACCTTCACGCTCGTCCTCCACCAGTTCGCGCCCGAGTCGCCAGACATTGCCGGCGCCCATCGTGAGGATCAGGTCGCCTTCGCCGGCGCTCGCCCGCAGCTCGCGCAGCACCTCGCCCCAGGCCGCGTAGCGCGCGCGGGGGTGGCCTAGCTCGCGCAGCCGCTCGGCGATCAGACCCCCGTGCACGCCGGGGATGGGCGGCTCGCTGGCGGAGAAGACGTCGAGCACCCAGACCTGGTCGGCCTCCATCAGCGCTTCGGCGAAGCGGGGCCACATCTGCTGCGTGCGCAGGTAGCGGTGCGGCTGGAAGACCACGCGCACCCGCCGCCCCGTGGCGCGGGCCGCCTTCAGGGTCGCGGCCACCTCGGTGGGGTGGTGGGCGTAGTCGTCCACCACCCAGGCGCCGCGGTAGTGCCCGGTGGTCTGGAAGCGGCGGGCCGCACCCTCGAAGCTGGCGAGCGCCGCCGCCGCAGCCTCAGGGTCGAGCCCTTCCAGGTAAGCGGCGGCCAGGGCCGCGAGCGCGTTTTCCACGTTGTGGCGGCCGGGAACGGCCAGACGAACCTTGGCCATCGCGCGGCCGTCCACCCGAAAGATGAAGCGGCTGGAGGTGCCGTCGAGCTCGACGGCCTCGGCCCGGAAACGGCCGCGGTTGAACCCGTAACCCTCGCGCGCGAGCCCCCGGGTGAGCGCTTCCAGCTCGTCCCAGTCGGCGTTGTAGAGCACCCGGCCGGCGCGTTCGACGTAGCGGCGTGTGGCCTCGCGCAGGCTGGCGTAGTCGGCGTGGTAAGTCTGCCGCCGTTCGCCGCCACCGGCCACGTGGTCGTCCTCCAGGTTGGTGAGCACGGCCAGGTCCACGGACACGTCGGCGAAGAGCGGGTCCGACTCGTCCACCTCGGCGATGCGGTGGCGTCCCTCGCCCCAGCGGGCGTTGCCGCCCAGCGTGGGCACGGCGGCGCCCACGAGCACCACCGGGTCCTGCCCCAACTCGATGAAGACGTGGGCGATCAACGAGGTCGTGGTGGTCTTGCCGTGGGTGCCGCTTACGCCGATGGCGCGGCCGCGCCCCAGGATCTCAGCCAGGACCTGCATTCGCGCCCGTTGCGGCACGCCGCGCTCGCGGGCGGCCACAAGTTCGGGGTGGTCGGGTAGCACCGCATTGGAGGCGACGACGAGGTCGGCCGCGTGGACGTGCTCGGGGCTGTGGCCCGCGTGCACTTCGACGCCGAGTTCGGCCAGGCGCTGGGCGAGGGCCGAGGGTTGGACGTCGCAGCCCGAGACCCGCCAGCCTTCGCGGTGGAGGATGTAGGCTAGGGCGCTGATGCCCACGCCGCCGATGCCCATGAAGTGTACGTGTTTCACCTGGCTACCTCCAGCAAGAGCCGCGCGAGGCGCTCGGTCGCGCCCGCGGGCGAGAGTTCGCCGATATGCCGGCTCAGCCTGGCCTGACTGGCCTCGTCGGCCAGCAGCGCCTCGAGCCGGTCGGCCAGCGCCGCCGGATCGTCCTGCGGGGCCACGTAGGCCGCGCGCCGGGCGACGTAGTAGGCGGCGTTGCGCTCCTGCGCGCCCCCGTCCACCGTGGCGGGCAGGGGGACGAGCAGGAGCGGTTTGGCGTGAAAGGCGGCCTCGGCCAGCGTCGTCGCGCCGGCGCGGGTGACGGCCGCGTCGGCGGCCGACCAGGCCTGGGGCGCGTCCACGAAGGCGCGCACGTGGTAGCCGGACCAGCCGCGCGTGCGTTCGCGCATGGCCTCGAAACCCCGTTCGCCGGTCTGGTGGAGCACCTGCCAGCCGCTCAGCCAGGGCCGGAGCAGCTCGGGTAGGGTCTGGTTGAGCGCGAGCGAGCCCTGGCTGCCGCCGAGGACGAGCAAGACCGGAAGGTCGGGGTCCAGGCCCAGAGCGCGGCGGGCTTCGTCGCGCGGCACGCGCACCTCGCGCACCGGCATCCCGGTCACGACAGCCTTGGCGCGCAGGGCGGATGGCAGTTCGGCCTCCATCGCCAGGGACAGACGCGCCGCCCGTGGGGCCAGCCAGCGGTTGGCGAGGCCCAGGGTGGCGTTTTGCTCGAGCACCACAACGGGCACCCCGCGCCGTTCGCCCACGAAGGCGATGGGGAAGCCGGCGAAGCCGCCAGTGGTGAGGATCGCCTGGGGCGCGAGCTCTTTCAGCAACCGCCCGGCGGCCCAGAGCCCCGCGAGCGCCTTGTAGGCCTCGCGCGGCTGTAGGGTGCGGCGGTTGTACTTGCCCGCGGGCAGCGCGTGAAAGGGCACGCCGCTGGGGGGCACGATCCGCGTTTCCATTCCGCCCTCGGCGCCGACGTAGTGCACCTCGTGTCCCTCTTGCTGGAGGTGCAGCGCCACGGCCAGGGCGGGGAAGATGTGTCCGCCGCTGCCGCCGCCGGTGACCGCGATCCTCACGTGGCCACCTCCTCCAGCAGCCCGGCGTGGCGGGCGGTGGCGTGCAGGATGCCGAAGGCCAGGCCCGCGGCCAGGAGCCCGCTGCCCCCGGCGCTGACCATGGGCAGCGAGATGCCGGTAACGGGCACGATGGCCATAGTGACGACGATGTTCATGAGCGCCTGGCCGGTGAGGTAGCCCGTGAGCCCGAGCGCGAGCATGCTCAGCGCGCCGGTGCTGCGGGTGGCGATCTGCAGCCCACGGGCGAAGATCAGGCCGTAGGTGACGAGCAGCATGCCTGCGCCCAGCCAGCCGGTGGTGTAGGTGATGACGGCGAAGATCATGTCGTTGTGGCGCGCGGGCAGCCCGGCCGGCGGGTCGGCGCTGGGGCCGTGCCCCAGCAGGCCGGCGCTGCGCAGGTAGAGCCGGGCGCGCTCGGGCTGGTAGAGGGCGCCCTCCACCTTTTTGGCGTACTCGGGGTCGAAGGTGTGGATGAGGTCGGGGTCGAGGTTGAGCACGCGCCAGGCGTCCACGCGCAGGGTGATGTGCTGAAGCTCGTGGATGATGAGGCCGTGGATGCCGGCCACGAGCAGGGTCACGAGCAGGCTGATGGCGATCAACCGACGGAACGGCACGCCGATCACGATGAGGATGAAGGCCGCCAGGAAGAGGAGGAACAGTGCGGTGCCGATGTCGGTTTCCACGGCCACCAGCCCCGCAGCCAGGCCGATGGCGAAGACGGGGCCGCTGATCGGGTAGTCGGTGCCGCGGCGGCTGAAGAAGGAGGCCAGGTAGGCCACCAGCGCGATCTTCATGAACTCGGAGGGCTGCAGGGTGAAGTCGCCTAGCTGGATCCAGCGGCGCGCCTTCTGCGAGCTTTCCGGCCCCACGCCGATGAAGAGCACGAGGATGAGCGCCGCCAGGCCTACGGCGTAGAGCCAGCGGGCGTTGCGGATCCAGGCGGTGGGCGGGATGAGGGCGGCCGCCAGCGTGCCCGCGAAGGCCACGGCCAGGGTGGCGAGGTGGCGCTCGAGCAGGTCAGGACGCCCCGCCACGATGCCGAGGATCGAGAACCCGGCCAGGAGGAGCTGGGCGAGGATCAGGATGCGGTCCACGCGGCACCTCCCACCCTGCGCGCCGCGTCGCGGAAGGCGCGGCTGCGCTCCTTGTAGTTGGCGAACTGGTCGAAGGAGGCGGCCAGCGGGGCGAGCAGAACGCTACCCACGTCCTCCGCGAGGGCGCGCGCGAGCGCCTGCTCGAGCGCCTGGCCGCCTTCGGGTTCGTCGATGATTACGGTGCGGGTGTGGTGTGCGAAGGCGCGGGCGAAGCGCGGTCCGTCGCGCCCGATGGCGAGCAGGAGTGCCACCCGTTCGCGCACCAGTGGGACGAGGGGCTCGAGCTCGGCCCCCTTGTCCACCCCCCCGGCGATCCAGGCCACCGGCGCGGGCGCGGCCGCCAGCGCGGCAGCCACCGCCTCGGTGCGGGTGGCAATCGAGTCGTCGATGAGGGGAATTCCGCGGACGCGCCCCACGGTCTCGAAACGGCCGGGAACCGCGGGCAGCGAGCGCGCCCGGGCCTCGAGGTCGTCCGGTACGGGTCGGTCGAGCAGCCTCAACGCCGCTTCGGCGGCTCGCGCGGCGGCACGGGCGTTGGTGGCGTGCGGGTCGGGCCCCGGCTCGAAGGGCACCCGCCGCGCCCGCGTTGCCGTGGCGGCGCGCGCCACGCGGCGGTCGGCGGCGTTGTAGATGAGTACGTCTTCTTCGGTCAGGTTCTCGAGTAGGCGCAGCTTGGCGGCGTGGTAGCGCTCGAGGCTGCCGTGGCGGTCGAGGTGGTCGGTGCCCAGGTTGAGCAGCACCGCCACGCGCGACCGGAAGGCGCGCACGCGCTCGAGCTGGAAGCTGGAAAGCTCCACCACCGCCAGCTCCACACCCGGCCGGTCCACCACCTCGACCAGCGGCGGGTCGATGTTGCCCGCGGCTTCGGCGGCCACCCCGGCCTGCCGCAGCAGCTCGGCGGTGAAGACCGTGGTCGTCGTCTTGCCGGCGGTTCCCGTCACGCCCACGAGCGGCAGCGCGGTGTGGCGCCAGGCCAGTTCCACCTCGCCGATGATCTCGGCCCCGCCGCGCTCGAGCACGACCAGTGCAGGGTGGTCGATCGGCACGCCCGGCGCGGCCACCACGGTGGCGAAGTCGCCGGGCTCGGGCGCGCAGGGCTCGAACCCCAGCGCCCGCGCGTCCGCGAGGTCCTCGGCCTTCGTCCGGTCGTCGTGGAAGCAGGCCGCGAGGTCGCGCCGCGCCAAGAAGCGCAGCACCCCGAGACCGCTCCGCCCCAGGCCGTAGACGAGGATCAAGCGCCACCTCCCCACAGCTGCACCGCCAGCGCGGTGGCCACCGCGGTGATCGCGACGAAACGGAAGACCACCTTGGCTTCGGGCCAGCCGATGAGCTCGAAGTGGTGGTGGATGGGGGTCATGCGGAAGACGCGCCGGCCGGTGCGGCGAAAGACCGCCACCTGGACGATGACCGAAAGCACCTCGACCGCGGGCACGATGGCCACCAGCGGCAGGTACCAGGCCTTGCCGGTGAGGACGAAGGTGCCGGCCACCAGCGCACCCAGGAGCTGACTGCCTGTGTCGCCCATGAAGATGCGCGCCTTGGGCGCGTTGTGCCACAGGAAGCCGAGCAGCGCGCCCAAAAACACCTGCGCGAGCGTCCAGCCGTAGAAGGGCAGCAGGATGATAGCGGTCACGCTGGCGGCCAGCCCGTCGAGCCCGTCGGTAAAGTTGAAGGCGTTGGCCGCGCCGACCACCACCAGGGTGATCAGCGCGAAGTCGAGCGCCGCCCAGGGGGTGTACTGGACCTGGCGGACTGCGAAGGCGGCGAAGACCAGGGCCATGAGGAACTGGACCGCGAGCTTCTCGCGCGCGCGCAGTGGTCGGCCAAAGATGCCGCCCAGATCGTCGGCTAGCCCCAGCAGCCCGAACCCCAGGGCCAGCAGGAATACCGGGGCGAGCGCGTCGCGGCCGGCGAGCAGGTAAAGCAGCCCTGCGGCCAGCGTGAAGGCGACCCCGCCCATGCTGGGGGTTCCCCGCTTGGCCAGGTGGGTGGCGGGGCCGTCGCTGCGCACCTCCTTGCCCCAGCCCAGCGTGCGCATCAGGGCCACCTGCAGGCCCACCAAAAACCAGCTGAGCACGGCGGCTGCGGCTACCATGTTTCCTCCAGTTCCAGCGTCAAATGGCGAACGTTGCCGGCGTCGTCGAGCAGCCAGATGCCGCTGGCCGTGTCCACCGCGAGCTGTTCGAAGCCACCGGGATAGGTGCCCAGCTCGTAGCCATCGGCGTCGAGCCAGACCACGCCGGCAGAGGTGAGCAGGTAGAGGTCGGTCGCGGCGTCAGCGGCGAACCAGTCGGGCGGCAGCTCGATCTCCCGCTCGCCCGGCCAGTAGACCCCACGGTCGCGCTCGAGCGCGAGAACCCGGTCGGCAACGACCAGCACGCGCTCGAAAGCGCCGTCCAGCAGGCGCTCGCGCTCGCGCCACAGCGCCTCGCCGTCGGTCCAGTAGAGGCCGTCCTCGGTGAGCGCCGCATCCACCGCAGGATAGCCGCGCAGGCCGACGGCCTCGGTGTATAGGCCGCCCTCGACCCCCACCACCGGCAGCGGGCGGGCGTGGATCCAGCGCGCCCGCGCGGGAAGCTCCACGCGCAGCAGTGGCTCACCACCGCCGCCGTAGCGCTGCCATACGTAGGGGTAGACCACGTCGAGCCCGCTCGCGGAGGCGTCGGCGTCGAGCGGCGGTGCGGGCAGTGCGAAGACGTCCTTGCCCAGGTGGACCCAGCGGCCCTCGATCCAGCCGCCGGGAACGACGCGCACGGTAGCCGCTGCTTCTTCCACCGTGGCGGGCGCGCAAGCGCCCAGTGCGGCCAGCAGTACGATCAGGGCCAGGCGAACGCTAACGCGCACCGGCCACCTCCTCCAGCAGGCGCTCGAGCCCGAGCGCCCGCGAGCCCTTCACCACCACCACGTCCAGCGGCCTGGCCCAGTCGTCGAGTATGCGCGCGGCTTCTTCCACGCTCGCCACGGCGGTGGCTCCGGGCCAGCCATCGGCCATCGCCTCAGCGAACTCGCCCACGAAGAGGGCGCGATCCGCCACCTCGCGCACCTTGCGCGCCGCCCAGCGGTGCCAGCGCTCGGCCTCCTCGCCGAGCTCCAGCATCGTTCCCAGCACCACGCCCTTGCGGCCGGGGCAGCGCGAGAGCATCTCGAGCGCCGCCTCCAGGGCCTTGGGGCTGGCGTTGTAGCTGTCGTTGAGCCAGAGCTTGCCGCCCCGGCGCAGGGGCTCGAGGCGACCGGGCGTGGGGTGCTGGGCCGCCAGTCGCTCGATCGCCTCGCCCGGGTCGCGCCCCAGCAGCTCGGTCACTGCGAGCGCGGCCAGTGCAGCGAGTGCTGCGCCGCGTCCGGGCAGGTGCAGCGCGAGCTCGCGTCCGCCGAAGCGCAGCCGGCTGCCCTCGCAGTCCATCTCCACCAGCTCGCCACGAAAGTCCGCCCCGTTTCCTAAGCCGTAGGTCAGCGTTCCTCGGGGCAGGGGCCAGCCTGTCAGTTCCTCGTGCGCGAGCCTGAGCTCGCTGGCCTCGAGTAGGCGCAGTTTCTCCCTGGCCACGCCCTCGAGCGAGCCCAGGGCTTCCACGTGCACCGGCGCAATGGCGGTGAGCACGCCCAGGTCAGGTCGACTGAGGGTCACTAGGTCCTCCATCTCGCCCGGACGGTCCACCCCGAGCTCCACCACCGCCCCCTCGGCGTCGGGATCCAGGTGCCAGAAGAAACGGGTCAGCGCCGGTGGAGTGTTGAGGTTTCCCTCTGTGTGTGGCCAGTCCAGGGCTCGGGCCAGCGCTTCTTTGGTGGATGTCTTACCCACCGAACCGCTCACGGCCACCACCGGGCCTGCAAAGGAGGTGCGCAGCCAGCGGCCCAGCGCGATCAAGGCGTCGTAGGGGTCGTCCACCTGGATTCCCCGCGCGCGCTCTACCGGCCCCAGCACAAAAGCGGCGCCGCGCCTGAGCGCCTCTTCGGCGTAGGCCTCACCGTGGCTGCGGCTGCCCGGCAGGGCCACGAAGGCCGCGCCCGGTTCGACCGCGCGCGAGTCCCAGACGAGGTCGCGGGCGGGCCGGGCCTCGTTTCCGAGGCGCCCCCCGACGACGCGAGCGATCAGCCGGGGGGAGAGGGTTCGGGTGTGCGTCACTTGCACATCATACACAACTTACTCACCACTATTCAGTCTAACCGAATCCGGGGGAAGGCCCCAATACGCGAGGGTGCGGCGGGCGATCTCGCGAAAGATCGGCGCCGCGACCTTCGAGCCGTAAATCGAAGCTTGGGGGTCGTAGAGCACGACCACCACGGTGGCGCGGGGGTGGTCTCCGGGCAGAAATCCTGCGTAGAGGGCGGCGTAGGTCTCCGAATCCTGGTAACCGCTGCTGCCGGCGATCTGGGCGGTGCCCGTCTTGCCGCCCAGGCGGTAGCCCGATAGCCGCGCTCGGGGGGCGTTGTGCTCGGTGAGAACACGCCGCATCGCCGTCGCCACCTCGCTGCGAAAAACGCGTTCCTTGCGGGGTGGGCTGGCGTCCTGCACGAGCGTCGGGGCCACGTAGACGCCGTCGTTGGCTAGGGTGTTGAACGCGGCCGTCAAGTGGAGCGGCGTCACCGAGATGCCCTGGCCGAAGGAGAGGTTGGCGAGTTCCACCTCGCCCACCTCGTCCGCGTCACGGTAAAGCGGACGCCAGACCGAGAATCCCGGCATCAGGTTGGGGTCATAGAGGTGCAACCGCTCGTGGTAGCGGGTGAGCGTGCGGGCGTCGATGCGCTCCACGAAAGTGCTCATCCCCACGTTCGAGGAGTAGGCGATCACCCCTTCGAGGCTGAGCGTGTCGGGGTGGCGCACCGCGTCGCGGATCGTGCGGTCGGCCACGCGCCGTTTCATCGGGGCTTCCACGCGGTCTTCGAGCGTGGCCGCCCGCTCCTCCAGCAGCACCGCAGCGGTCAGCGCCTTGAGGGTGGAGCCGGGTTCGATCAGCCGTTCGAAGGCGTTGTTGATCAGCCGGGGATCCTCGCTCGGGGCTCCACGGGGTGCGCCCGGGTCGAAGGCGGGGGCGTTGGCCACCGCCAGCAGGCGCCCGGTGGCGCTCTCCATGACGATCGCGGTTCCCCAGGCGGCCCCGCTGGCCTCCACGCCCTTCCATAGTGCGTCCTCGGCGATCGTTTGTACCGTGGGGTCGAGCGTCAGGTAGACGTCCTCGGCGTCGGCGAGGGCCCGCTCGCGGGCGCGCTCGACGCCGGCCTGACCCGCCTCGCGCTCGCCCAGGGTGTTGATCAGGCCGCTGTCGGGATCGCGCTTGCCCTTGACGTAGCCGATCACCTGCCCGGCAAGCGTGCCCATGGGGTAGACGCGCTCGCCGCTTTGGAGGCTCAGGGCCAGCGGGGTGCCGTCGCTGGCGTAGATCGTCCCCCGCGGCGGCACGATGGGGGAGGGGCGTTCGGGTTCCGGCCAGGCCGGGGCGGGCAGTGGCCTCGTGCGCATGAGGATGCTGGCAAGGCCAAGAGAAAGCAACAGCACCCAGCCGAGCAGCAAGAGGCTTAGGGCCCAGACGCGCTGCACGCTGGCGGTGTTCACTCGGCCCACCTCCCTTCGCTCATGGGGATCATGCCATGCGACTCCGCCCAAAGCGCCACCGCGCGGTTGGAGAGCCGGGCCTCGTATTCGCGCAGGAGCGCGGCCCGTTCCTGTTCGAGCTGTACGTAGCGCTCATGATAGGCGCGCACCTGGGCCCGTTCGCGCTGCGCCGTCCAGCCCAGACCGGCCACGACCAATAGCATGAGCAGGTAAAGGTATCCCCAGCGGAGCGCTACCCGGTTCACAGCCGCTCACCTGCCCTTAACTTCGCACTGCGGGCGCGGGGGTTCGTGCGCTGCTCCTCTTCGGAGGGCACGATGGGCTTCTTGGTCAGGACGCGAAAGCGCGGGTCTTCCTTGAGGAAGTGCTTTACGTGCCGGTCTTCCATCGAATGGAAGCTGATTACCACGAGTCGCCCGCCTGGCGCGAGCACCCGTCCGGCGGCCTCGAGCAAATCCTCGAGCGCGCCCAGCTCGTCGTTGACGTACATGCGCAACGCCTGAAAGGTCTTACGGGCCGGATGGCCGGCCTTGCGAAAACCTACGGCGGCGCGCACGATCTCGGCGAGCTGGGTGGTGGTGGTGATCGGCCGCTGCCGCCGCGCCTCGACGATGGCCCGGGCGATGCGCCGGCTCTGGCGCTCCTCGCCGTAGCGCCAGATGAGGTCAGCCAGCTCCTCCTCGCTCAGGGTGTTGACCACGTCGGCAGCGCTCGGGCCTTCGCCGGCCATGCGCATGTCGAGCGGCCCCTCGCGTTGGTAGCTGAAACCGCGCTTTGGATCTTCCAGATGAAAGCTGGACACCCCCAGGTCAGCGAGGATGCCCTGGACGGGCGGCAGCCCCTGGGAAGCGAGCACGGTTTCCAGGTTCCGGAAGTTCGACCGTACGAACCGGATGGCAACTCCCCCGAGCCGTTCCGCGCGCTTGTGGGCATCCGGATCCTGGTCGATCGCCAGCACCTGGCCACCGCGCTCGACGATCCCCCGGGTATGGCCGCCCCCACCGAAGGTGGCGTCTACGTACACCCCTCCGGGTTGGACGTTCAGGAGGTCGAGCGCTTCGTTGAGCAGTACCGGTTCGTGCGTCGTCATCAAGGCAGAGCTCCGTCAAATCACGATGTCCCTCAGGGATTCGGGGACGAATGGGGTTTCCCGGGTCTTTTCGAGGTGCTCGAAGAAGCGAGCCTCGTCCCAGATCTCAATGCGGTCCATGACGCCCGTGACCACCGCGCGGTCCGTGAGGCCGGCGAAGCGGCGCAGCGTCGGGGGAATGAGAACCCGCCCCTGACCGTCGAGCTTGGTCTTGTGGGCGGGCGCGTAATAGAAGCGTACGAAGTTGCGAACTCCGGGGTCGGTGAGGGGCAGCCCCTCGAGCCGCTCCTCGAGCTTCTCCCAGTCGGCGCGCGTGAGCACGTCGAGCCCCCCCTCGAAGCCGCGGGTAAGCACCAGGCCGTCCTTCAGGTACTCGCGAAAGGGAACGGGAATCACCAGGCGCCCCTTGCCGTCGAGGCTGACCGGGTGTTCTCCGCTTGGAATTCGCTTCGGCATCCCGACCCCTTCGCTGCCCACGGGTGGGTTTCGTGAGCCGTCCGCATGGACGTGGAGCTCACCGCTGGGCTACTGGGCCCTAGTTTACCACGAATCATCCCTGAAATGCCACAAATAACCACCATTTACCACTAGTTACCACTTATACACAGCAAGGGTCGTGGAAAACGCGATGAGGAAGGCAAATTTTCAGGATCTTATGGTTTGTCCACAGGCTTGTCCACAGCCCGTCCACAACTTCCACAGCAAAAAAACCGCCCCCGGCGTGCAGCCGGGGGCGGGGGAAGGGATGTAAGCCGGGTTCTGTCGTGCACGGTCATCTATCTGGGACCGACGTCGCCGCCGGCCTCGAGCGGCCAACCCGCAGGTGCGATCGGGCCGGGCTAGCCCTACCTGCCTAACTGGCCTTGCACCGGGTGGGGTTTACCGAGCCGCCCCGGTTTCCCGGAGCGCTGGTGGGCTCTTACCCCACCGTTTCACCCTTGCCTCCATGACCTCCCCGAGGGGAGCGGATCGGCGGTCTGTTTTCTGTGGCACTTTCCGTCGCCTTGCGGCGCCCAGGCGTTACCTGGCACCCTGCCCTCTGGTGCCCGGACTTTCCTCACCCCAAATGGGGCGCGACCGTGCTCCCTTCCCGCACCTTATTCTAGCGTTTTTTTCCGATTTCGTCACGCCCCGCGGGCGTAGGCTGAATTCATGAACGGAACCTTGATGGCTGCGATGTGGGGCGCCCTGGGTGGCTGGCTGGCGTGGAAGGCGCGCATACCCGGCGGCGCGGTGGTGGGGGCCATGCTGGCGACGGCCCTGTTTGCCTTTACCCGCTCCGAGCGCATGGCGCTTCCGGGGTGGCTCGAGGTGGTCTTGCAGATCGGCGTGGGCATTATGATTGGCTTATCGGCCGACCGCAGCATGTTGCCGCTGCTCAAGACGGTCCTGCCGCTCGCGCTGCTCGGGGCGCTGGGGTTCTTGCTCTTTGGCTTGACGCTCGCCGCGATCAGCGTTCACTTTGGCTGGTTGGACGCGGCCACGGCGATGTTCGGCTTCACCCCCGGCGGCATCAGCGTGATGAGCGTGGTGGCGGCCGAGGAGGGTGGACGCCCTGCGGTGGTGGCGACGATGCACTTCGTGCGGGTGGTGACGCTGTTGCTTGGCGCGCCGTTGGTGGTGCGCTGGTGGTTAGGATTGCGGGGCGGCGGCTAGAGTAACCCTTGGCGCTCGAGCCACGGCCGTGCGTAGAAGAGCGTTAGCGCGGTGGAGGCGTCTTCGATGCCGCCGGACTCGAGCAGGCCGTAGACCTCGGCCAGGGGCAGTTCCACGGCCTCGATCATCTCGCCGCTTTCCAGCTGAGGCTCTTGGGTACGCCGCGCGCCTAAGGCGGCGAAGGGGTGGAAGACCGCGGCGTTGAACGAGGGCTGGGGGTAGAAGGCGGGAAAACGCACGAGCTCACCCACTTCTGCTCCAATCTCTTCGAGCAGCTCGCGCCGGACCGCTTCTTCGAGCGCTTCGCCAGTGTCCACCTTGCCGGCCGGAACCTCGAGCAGGAAGCGGCGGGTGGGGTGGCGGTACTGGCGAATCATCAGGGCGGTGCCCTCTGCGGTGATGGGGAGGACGAAGATGACCTGGATGGGACGGGGCTGGTAGTAGTAGTCGAGCACGGCGCCGGTGTGCGTGCGCAGGCGTTCGTGCACGATCTTCACCGGGTGTTCGGCCAGCGCCTCGCTCTCCAGGATCTCCCAGGGCAACTCGTCCATGCCGTGCTCCACTACCAGTCTAAGCGAAAAGGCGGCGGCCGTAGGCCGCCGCCGCGTGAGGCCCGCAGCTTTAGCGGCTCTTGAGCAGGTCGCGAATCTCTTCCAGCAGCTTGACGTCGGCAGGGGGTTCGGGTGGGGGTGCGGGGGCTTCCTCTTCCTTCTTCTTGAGGCTGTTGATTCCTTTGATCACCATGAAAATGGCAAAAGCAATGATCAAGAAGGTAACCACCTCGTTAATGAAAACGCCCCAGGGCCATACGACCGCGCCCGCCTGCTTGGCGGCCTCGAGCGTGGGGTAAGGGCCGGGCTGGGTCCCCTGTTTGAGGACGACGAAGAAATTCGAAAAGTCCTTTCCACCCAGCAGCAGCCCGATGGGCGGCATCAGTACGTTGGCGACAAACGACTTGACCACCGCGCCGAAGGCGGCGCCGATGACGATGCCGATCGCCATGTCGAGCACATTGCCGCGCATGATAAATTCTTTGAACTCTTTGATCATGATTCCACCTCCAACCCACGCCGCATACGTTTTATTTTTGCGAAAAAGAGGTCACAAGAGGCTGCAACGCGGGCTTTTTTAGAATAACCGATGCGCGTAAAAACGAAGTAAAGCTCCCGCGCTGCGGGAGCTTTACCGGTTTCGAAATCGGGCGCAGAGCGTTTTACATGTGCTCGATCAGCGCCTGGCCGAACTCGCTGCACTTGAGCAGCTTGGCCTCGCGGCCTTCGGCTACCATCAGGCGGTGGAAGTCGTAGGTGACCAGGCCTTCCTTGATGGTCTCGGACATGGCCTTGATGATCAGGTCGGCCGCCTCATCCCAGCCCATGTAGCGCAGCATCATTTCGCCCGAGAGTATGACCGAGCTGGGGTTGACCTTGTCCTGACCGGCGTACTTGGGCGCGGTGCCGTGGGTGGCCTCGAAGATGGCCTTGCCCGTCTGGTAGTTGATGTTGGCGCCCGGGGCGATGCCGATACCGCCCACCTCGGCCGCGAGGGCGTCGGAGAGGTAGTCACCGTTGAGGTTGAGGGTGGCGATCACCGAGTACTCGGCAGGGCGGGTGAGGATTTGCTGCAGCATGGCGTCGGCGATCACGTCCTTGATGATGATCTCCTTGCCGGTGCGCGGGTTCTTCATGACGTGCCAGGGGCCGCCGTCGAGGGGTTCGGCGCCGAACTTCTCGCGCGCGACTTCGTAGCCCCAGTCGCGGAAGGCGCCTTCGGTGAACTTCATGATGTTGCCCTTGTGCACCAGGGTGACGCTGGGCAGGTCCTGCTCGATGGCGTAGTTGATGGCGGCTTCGACCAGGCGCTTGGTGCCCTCGGCGCTCACCGGCTTGAGGCCGATGCCCGCGGTGTCGGGGAAGCGGATCTTGGCGTAGGCGTCGGGGAACTCGCTCTTGAGCCACTCGAGGATCTTCTTCACGTCCTCGGAGCCCGCGGGCCACTCGATGCCGGCATAGATGTCCTCGGTGTTCTCGCGGAAGATGATCATATTGACCAGCTCAGGGTGCTTGACCGGGCTGGGCACGCCTTCGAAGTAGCGCACTGGGCGCACGCAGGCGTAGAGGTCGAGCTTCTGCCGCAGCGCGACGTTGATCGAGCGGATGCCGCCGCCCACGGGGGTGGTGAGGGGACCCTTGATGGCGATCAGGTATTCGTTGATGGCGTCGAGGGTTTCCTGGGGGAGCCAGATGGGCTCGCCGTAGACCTCGTTGGCCTTTTCGCCGGCGTAGACCTCCATCCAGGCGATTTTTCGTTTGCCGCCGTAGGCCTTTTCCACTGCGGCGTCGAGCACGGGTTGAGAGGCGTTCCAGATGTCGGGGCCGGTACCATCGCCCTCGATGAACGCGATGATGGGATGGTCGGGCACGATCAGCTTACCGTTCTTGATCGTGATCTTCTCGCCCTCTTCGGGGACTTTGATATGTTTGTACGCCATGACAACAACCTCCGCCTACCAGGATAACAAGCGTCACCGGGACGCAGGGCCCGGCGAGCCAAAGGCCTCTTCGAGCCCCTTGGCGTTGTAAAGGAAATGGGCCAGGATTCCCGGTACGAGGCTGCCGCTCGCCAGGTAGAGCCCGCCGAAGATCAGGCCGGCGGCGAAGGCCCAGGCCATGTAGAGCCGGCCGGCGCGGCCGGGCGCGGGGTGGCCGGCGGCGAAGAGGGCGGCCTGGAGCACCAGCCCCGCGCCGGGCCCCAGCCAGCCCACGAAGGCGTTGAGCAGCGCGCCGCGAAACCACAGCTCCTCGCCCAGCGCGCTCGTCAGCGCGAGCGCCAGCGCTACGTTGGGGCCGATCCCGGCCTGGCGCAGGGCGCGGCCCAGGCGGCGCATGAGGGTGTCGAGCTCGCGGTAGGCCTCGGGTACGAGGCGCTCGGTCAGGCGCTCGAGCCCCAACAGGGCCAGATAGCCGGCGAGGAAGTAGAGGGTGTCCCGCCAGGGATCGGGGCGGACGACCGCGGGGTAGCCCGCCAGGTACATCCAGACCGCCCCCGCGAGCGCGAGGGTGAGCTCGAGAGCGAAGAGGAAGGCGAGGGGAGAGGCGGACACCGAGCCGTATTCTACGGCCCCTTGGAAGGGGAGGCAGGAGCGGGGACCGCGCGCGGGCCCGGTTTTGATGCCGCTATGTTCCTTTGACCGGAAATGCGAACTTTTTCTTTCCATAATCAAGGCGCATTCCCGGACGAGGCGGCATTTTGCCGCCGAGACCCGGGGGCCAGCCCCAAACTTGATTTAGGATCCGCGCCGTGCCGCACTCCAAGATCCGGTTGCCGCTGACCGACCCACCCGAGCTACAGGTCACTCGCTTCCAGCCACCTTTGCCCGTATCCCCGGACGAGGCGGCGTATCGCCGCCGAGATCCAGGGTCCATGCTGGACGAGAAGCCGTGGTTCGGCTGCCGCTGACGGACCCACCACAGGCTACGAGCCACAGAGCACAAGCGTGTTTTATTACACGTACTGCGCACTACAAACTACGTACTACGTACCGACTATTGGGCCATGCCAGGCGCAAAGTCGAGATCGAGTTGCCTTTAACGAGCTCACCACAGGCCACAAACTACAGGTCACCGGCCGCAGCCCCGCTACCATGTACCACAACTACGTACTGGTCAGCGTCACCAGCCCCACCGCACCCCACAAACGCCGATGGCGAGCGGTTGACGCCTTTCTCGATAACCTCTAGAATGACGTTTGCTGAGCGTGGTGAGCGTAGCTCAGCTGGTTAGAGCACCGGTCTGTGGAACCGGGGGTCGTGGGTTCAAGTCCCATCGCTCACCCCATAACGAATGCCACCCCGGATGGGGTGGTATTCTCTAGGCGGGCGGCCCACCCGCCTGCGCGAGGATGGCGGAACTGGTAGACGCGCCAGACTTAGGATCTGGTGGCTTCGGCCGTGGGGGTTCAAGTCCCCCTCCTCGCACCAAAGGGTTGGGCCGCCGCAGCCTTGAACGAAGGAGCTTATATGGCCGAAATACTAGAACAAACGGGTCCCCAGGCCAAAGTGCGCGTGGAGGTGCCCGCCGAACGCGTCGAGCAGATTCGGCGCGAGCTGCTGGACGCATACCGCCGCCGCCTCAAGGTCCCGGGCTTTCGGCCCGGAAAGGCGCCCGACAAGGTCATCCTCGCGCGCGTGGGCGAGCGGCCCTTCTGGGACGAGGTGCGTGAGCGCCTGATCGAGGAGAGCTACCCCGAGGCGGTGCGCGAACTGGGCCTGGCGGCGATCGCCGCCCGCCTGGTCGAGGGCAGGGAGGCGCCGCTCGCCGGGGCGCCCTACGCCTACACCGTGGAGGTGGAGCTTTATCCCGAGGTCGAGCTGCCCGACTGGAAAGGCTTCGAGCTCGAGGTTGAAAAGCCCGAGGTCACCGACGAAACGGTGGGTGCAGCGCTCGAAGACCTGCGCCGCCGTTACGCCGAGATCGAGACGGTGGACCGCGAGGTTCAGCAGGGCGACCATGTGCTGGTGGAAGTGGACGACGGTTCCCGCTTCCCCATCGAGCTCGAGCGCGCCGAGCCGCATGTGCGCGAGGCGCTCTTGGGCAAGAAGGCCGGTGACGAGCTCGAGATCCCGGTAATGAGCGAGGAGGGCGAGGTCGTCCGCCAGGTGCCCACCAAGGTGCTCGAGGTCAAGGGGGTGCGCCTGCCCGAGCTCGACGACGAGTTTGCCAAGACGCTCGAGGCCGAGAACCTGGAGGAGCTGCGCCAGAAGGTGCGCCAGAGTCTGGAGGCCACGGCCGAGCGCGACTACCTCGAGGCCCGCAAGCAGGCGCTATTGAACAAGCTTGCCGAGGCGCTGGAAGTGGAGATTCCGCCCTCGATGATCCAGGACGAGGAGCGGGCGCTGCTGCGGGACATCGAAGAAGACCTGACCCGTCAGGGCGGCACGCTGGGCGACTACCTGCGCGGTCTCGAGCGCGAGGGCAAGCTCGAAGAGTTCCAGGCCGATCTGCGCAAGCGGGCCGAGCTGCGCATCCGCCGAGGGCTCGCGCTCGAAAAGCTGGCCGAGGACCTGGGCACCCAGGTGAGCGACGAGGAGTGGGACGCCTACCTCAAGGCCTACGCCGAGCGCTACGGCCTCAAGGTGCCCGAGTTCAAACAAGCCGTGGGCGAAGAGGGGCTGGAGAACCTCAAGCTGCGGCTCGTGCGCGACAAGGCGCTGGCCGAGGCGGCGGCCCAGCTGGGCTGAGCTTACAGGCTCGGAGGCGGGCCTGCGGGCCCGCTTTTCTCACGAATACGGGTAGAATGGAGGCGGTCATGATCGTACCGTACGTCATCGAACAAACCGCGCGGGGCGAGCGCGTGTACGACATCTACTCGCGGCTCCTCAAGGACCGCATCATCTTCCTGGGCACGCCAATCGACAGCCAGGTGGCCAACACCATCGTGGCGCAGATGCTCTTCCTCGAAGCTCAGAACCCCAACCAGGAGATCAAGCTTTACATCAACTCGCCCGGCGGCGACGTCTACGCCGGTCTGGCGATCTACGACACCATGCAGTACGTCAAGAGCCCGGTGGCCACGATCGTGGTCGGCATGGCCGCCAGTATGGGGGCCTTCCTGCTCGCCGCGGGCGAGCCGGGGCAGCGCTACGCCCTGCCGCACGCCCGGGTGATGATCCACCAGCCCTGGGGTGGCGCGCAGGGGCAGGCCACCGACATCGCCATCCAGGCCGAACAAATCCTCAAGTCGAAGAAGCTTCTCAACGAGTTGCTGGCGCGTCACACCGGGCAGCCGGTGGAAAAGGTGGAGGCCGACAGCGACCGCGACTTCTGGATGACCGCGGACGAGGCCAGGGACTACGGTCTGGTGGACCGGGTGATTACGCGTGAAGACGCCTGAACCCGCTTGCTCCTTCTGCGGCAAGCTAGCCCGCGAGGGCGCCCGCTTGTTCGAGGCGCCCATGGGCGAGGTCTACATCTGCAGCGACTGCATCGAGCTGGCCCACGGCATGCTGGCCTCGGAGCGACCGGCGGCCGCGCCGGGGCTCGAAGAGCTGCCCACACCCGCCGAGATCAAGGCCTACCTCGACGACTACGTGATCGGCCAGGAGGAGGCCAAGAAGGTGCTGGCGGTGGCCGTTTACAACCACTACAAGCGGCTGCAGCACCCCGAGGCTGAGCTGGGTAAGTCGAACGTGCTCCTCATCGGCCCCACGGGCACGGGCAAGACGCTTCTGGCCGAGACGCTGGCCAGGCAGCTCAAGGTGCCCTTCGCCATCGCCGACGCGACCACGCTCACCGAGGCGGGGTACGTGGGCGACGATGTGGAGAACGTGCTTGTGCGCCTTTTGCAGGCGGCCGACTTCGACGTGGAGGCGGCCGAGCGCGGCATCATCTACATCGACGAGATCGACAAGATCGCCCGCAAGTCCGAGGGGCCCTCGATCACCCGTGACGTCTCGGGTGAGGGCGTGCAGCAGGCGCTGCTCAAGATCATCGAGGGCACCGTGGCCAACGTGCCGCCCCAGGGCGGGCGCAAGCACCCGCACCAGGAGACGATTCCGGTGAACACCCGCAACATCCTCTTCATCCTGGGCGGGGCCTTCGACGGGCTCGAGGCCATCGTCAAGGCGCGCACCGACCAGACCCCGATCGGCTTCCGCGCGGAGCATGAGGGGGAAGGGCGCCCGGAGGTCATTCCCGAAGACCTGGTCAAGTACGGCCTCATCCCCGAGTTCGTGGGGCGCGTGCCGGTGATCGTGGAATTGTACGAGCTTTCCGAAGACGACCTGGTGCGCATTTTGACCGAGCCCAAGAACGCGCTGGTAAAGCAGTACCGCACCCTCTTCGAGCTGGAGGGGGTGGAGCTCGAGATCACCGAGGTGGCGCTGCGCGAGGTGGCGCGGCGGGCGCTCGAGCGTGGTACCGGGGCGCGCGGCCTGCGCTCGGTGATCGAGCGCGCCATGGTGGACCTGATGTACGAGGTGCCGGGTAGCGGCGTGCGCGAACTGCGCTTCGACGCCCGGCACTTGGATGACCCTCTGGAGGCCTTGCAGGAGGCGCGGATGCGCCAGGCGAGCTGACCATGATGAACCCGACGACGCTGGAACTTCCCGTTATCCCCCTGCGGAACACCGTGATCCTGCCCCACGCCACCTCCCCGGTGGACGTGGGCCGCCCCCGCTCTAAGGCTGCGGTCGAGCGCGCGGCCGAGAGCGACCGGCACGTCTTCCTGGTAACCCAGAAGGCCCCCGAGGTGGACGAGCCCACCCCCGAAGACCTCTACGACACCGGCGTGCTCGCCGCGGTGAAACAGGTCATGCGCCTGCCCGATGGCACCTTGCAGGTGGTCGTCGAGACCAAGGCGCGGGTGCGCCTGCTCGCCTACCGCGAGGAGGGCGACCACGTGGCCGCCGCCGGCGAGGTGCTGGAGGACCCGGCCCACTACGACGAGGCGATGGTGCGGGTCCTGATGCGTGAGCTCAAGGAGGCCTTCGAACGCTACGTCGAGGCCCACAAGGGGCTTCGGCTGGACCGTTACAAGGTCGAGGCGGTGCTGGGCATGGTGGACCCGGTGCGCCTGCCCGACGTGGTGGCGGGCTACGCCACCTGGAACGTCGAGGACAAGATGGCAGTGCTCGAGACCGTGGGGGTGGAGGACCGCCTCAAGAAGGTGCTCGAGCTCCTCTTGCGCGACCTCGAGCGCTTCGCCCTCGACTCCAAGATCGCCGCGCGCGTCAAGGAGCAGATGGACGTCAACCAGCGCGAGTACTACCTGCGCGAGCAGATGAAGGCGATCCAGAAGGAGCTCGGCGGCGAGGACGCCGCGGGCGAGATCGAAGAACTGCGCGAGCGCATCGAGGCGCGCGGCATGCCCGAGCCCGTCAAGGAAAAGGCGCTCAAGGAGCTGGCGCGGCTCGAGCGCATGCAGCCCGGCAGCCCCGAGGCTACGGTGGCCCGCACTTACCTCGACTGGCTTTTGGACGTGCCCTGGACCGAGGCAAGCGAAGACACCATTGACATCCAGCGCACCCGCACCATCCTCGACGAGGACCACTACGGCCTCGAAGAGGTCAAAGAACGCATCCTCGAGTTCCTGGCTGTGCGCCAGCTTGCGGAGGGCGACGAGGGCTACAAGGGCCCGATTCTATGCCTGGTCGGTCCTCCCGGCGTGGGAAAAACTTCACTAGGCCGCTCCGTGGCACGGAGCATGAACCGCGAGTTCGTGCGCATCAGCCTGGGTGGGGTGCGTGACGAGGCCGAGATTCGCGGCCACCGCCGCACCTACATCGGCGCCCTGCCGGGCAAGATCATCCAGGCGATGAAGACCGCCGGGGTGGTCAACCCCGTCTTCTTGCTCGACGAGATCGACAAGATGGCCTCTGACTGGCGGGGCGACCCGGCGAGCGCGATGCTCGAGGTGCTCGACCCGGAGCAGAACAAGACCTTTACCGACCACTACCTCGACGTGCCCTACGACCTCAGCCGAGTCTTCTTCATCACCACCGCCAACAGCCTTTCCACCATTCCCGGACCGCTGCGCGACCGCATGGAGATCATCGAGATCCCGGGTTACACCGCGCTCGAAAAGGAGCAGATCGCCAAGGGCTTCCTCTGGCCGCGGCAGCTTGAGGCGGGGCAGATGAAGGGCCGCCTGGCCATCGAGGACGCCGCCATTCGCCGCATCATCCACGAGTACACTCGCGAGGCGGGCGTGCGCGAGCTCGAGCGCCAGCTGGCCAAGCTGGTGCGCCGCGCCGCCAAGCGCTATATCGAAAGCCCTTGGGAGGGCGAACGCACGATTACCGAGGCCGACCTGCCCGACTACCTGGGCGTGCCCAAATACCGTCCCGACAAGCGCGAGGACGCGCCCCAGGTGGGGGCGGCCCAGGGCCTGGCCTGGACGCCCGTGGGCGGTGCGCTGCTCACCGTCGAGGCCCTGGCCGTGCCCGGAAAGGGCAACCTCAAGCTCACCGGCAACCTGGGCGATGTGATGAAGGAGTCGGCCCAGGCGGCGCTCAGCTACCTGCGCGCCACCGCTTCACGCTGGGGCCTGCCCGAAGGCTTTCACACCCAGTGGGACCTGCACGTTCACGTGCCCGAAGGCGCCACGCCCAAGGACGGCCCCTCGGCGGGGATCACCATCGCCGTCGCCATCGCCTCGGCCCTGACCGGACGCCCCGCGCGCATGGACTGGGCCATGACCGGCGAGGTCACCCTGCGCGGCAAGGTGCTGGCCATCGGCGGCCTCAAGGAAAAGCTGCTGGCGGCCCACCAGTCGGGCATCCGCCAGGTGATCCTGCCGGCCGAGAACGAGCCCCAGCTGGCCGAGGTGCCCGAAGAGGTGCTGCGCGATTTGGAGGTCAAGCTGGTCGAACAGGTGGACGAGGTGCTCGAGACCGTGCTGCTCCCGGCCCCCGAGCCCGCCCCGCCGACCGACAAGCCTTCTTTGCGGCCGGAGGCTTAGGCGCGAGAAAAACCGACCGGCCGCCTGATCAGGCGGCCGGTCCTTCGTACAGGGCGGCCCGGAACTCACCGGGCCAGTCCCTGCGCAGCCGTTGAAGGACGGCGCAACCGTGGTGAACGTGGCGCGGTTGCAGCACCAGCAGGAAGAGTGCGTGGCTCGTCGAGAACGCGAGCGCGCAGGCTTCGGGCGCCGTTCCTCGAGCTCGCCGAGGAGGTGTTGGGTGAACGCGTGGCGGTTCTTCCGGGGGAAATGCTGGTACAGCAGAAGCGAGTTTTTTTGGTCCCAGAGCCGCCTGAGCTCGAGCCAGAAAACATACTTCTCGGAGCCGTGGTTGCCGAAGGACGCCGACTTCGATTCGACGCCGACGTCGGGATCAAGGAAGACGAGATCGGCACCGCTCGCCCGATCCATGAGCCGAGCAAGCCAGCGCTCACGTTCGTCGGCCCGCCGGGGCACCGGTTCGCGAAAATAGTACGCGGGCGAAAGAAGCCCGCTTTGTTCCAGCACCTCGACGTCGCGCCGCCCTTCTCGGGTGACCGCTTTGCGCAGGGTTTCAAATAGCTCGGGGTCGAAGCGCGACCAGCGCTCGGGTTCTTGCAGATAAGTCGATGCGTCCGCCGTCGGAGCTTCCGTCGTCTTCGGTCAGCATCCAGGCGACGAACAAACTCATCCTGCTGGCGGCAAGCACGCTCCTCAGCAATCCGTACTTGCGGTAGTCGTTGATGTCCCCGAAGTACTGGTTCTTCATGTAACCAGCCTAGCAAACTTGCTCGCCGTCGTCGCCGAATCCGAACGGTCGCAGCCGGACGGCTACCTTGACAGGGGGTTTTCGGCCCCGTAGACTGAATTTTGCGCGTCGGGGAGTAGCGCAGTCCGGCAGCGCACCTCGTTCGGGACGAGGGGGTCGGAGGTTCAAATCCTCTCTCCCCGACCAAGCGAAGGAGGGGGCTCTTCGGAGCCCCCAAACCTTTGGAGTAGGCTGAGGTACGTGATGCTCACCCTCCTGGGCGGTCTCGCTCTCTTCCTCATCGGACTCAACCAGGCCAGCCGGGCGCTGGAGGCGCTGGGCGGCGGGGCGCTGCGCGCGTGGCTCAGCCGCGCCACGCGCGGCGTGGTGCGGGCCTTTTTCGCGGGCACGCTGGTGACCGCGGTTTTGCAAAGCGGCACCGCGCTGGCCGTGACCGTGATCAGCCTGGTCGAGGCGGGCGTGCTCGCCGCGGCCGAAGGGCTGGCCATGAGCATGGGGGCGATCGCCGGGGGCACGGTGGCGCTCCAGCTCGCGGCCTTCCGGGTCTACGACTACGCCCTGCCCATCATCGCGGTGGGCTACTTTGCCTCGTTGTGGAAGCCTCTGCGCCACGCCGGGCGGGCGGTGGCGGGGATTGGGCTCTTCTTTCTGGGGCTTGACTTCATGATCAAGTCGTTGGCGCCCGAGACCCAGGGGCCGCTGATGCAGCTGGCCATGCAGGCAGTCACCGAGCAGCCTCTGTGGATGGCGCTTTTGGCGCTCGTCTTTACCACGCTGGTGCACTCTTCGAACGCGGCGGTGGCGATGGCCATGGCCTTCTACGTGGCCGGGCAGCTGCCGCTGGAGGGGGCGCTGGCGGCGGTGGTGGGCGCGGGCGTGGGTACGACCTTCACCCCGCTTCTGGCGGCGTTGGGCGCGGGCACGGAGGCGCGGCGGGTAGCCGTGGGGCATCTGCTGTGGAAGGCGGGCTTCGGGCTCGTGGTGCTGCTGTTGCTCGTGCCCGCGACCCAGGCGGTGGCAGCGCTGGGCGGCGGCCCGGCGCGGCAGGTGGCCAACGCCCACACCCTCTTCAACCTCACCGCCGGATTGCTGGCGCTGCCCTTCATTCCCGCGCTCGCGCGTTTCTTGGAGCGGGTGCTGCCCGAGCGCGGCCAGGTGATCGCGCCCAAGTACCTTTCCGACGAAGCGCTCGCCACGCCCGAGCTGGCGGTCAGCCTGGCGCTGCGCGAGGTGGTGCGCATATCGGACCACGTGTTGGGGATGATGGCCACAGCGGTGCGCGCCATCACCCAGGGCGAGGGCGACCTCGAGATCGTGCAGGAGCGCGAGGAGAAGGTGGACCGCCTGACCCAGGCGGTGGTGATGTACCTGGCGCGGCTGCGCAGCCAGGGGGGTGGGGAGGCGGTGGAGAAGCTGCTTCTGCTGGCGGGCGAGCTCGAGCACCTGGCCGACCAGATCCGCCGCTTGCTCAAGCAGCAGCACAAGCTGCGCATGCAGGGGCTCGAGTTCAGCCCCGAGGGCCGGGCCGAGCTTTCGGAGGCGGCGAGTCGCGTCTACGGTAGGATGCAGCGCGCCTTCACCGCTCTGGCCACCGGCAACCACGCGCTCGCGCGCGAGGTGGTGGCCGAGCGCGCCGAGACCGAGGCCTACCTGCAGAAGCTGCGCCAGGCCCACCTGAGCCGCCTCGAGGCGGGCCGGCCGGAGAGCCGGGCCACGAGCGCGGCCCACCTTGACATGCTGATGACCCTCGACGTGATCGACGCCGAGGTGAGCCGGGTGGCGGAATTGGTGGACGCGGTATACGGTGAGGTGGATGGCTAACCTGCGGATTCTTGGCGGCAAGGCGCGCGGGCGCACCCTGGCTGTGCCCGACTCGGCGCGGCCGAGCCCGGTGCGGCTGCGTAAGGCGCTCTTTGACTACCTGCGCGGCCGCTACCCGGCGCGGGGGCGCTTCCTCGACCTCTACGCCGGCAGCGGCGCCGTTGGGCTCGAGGCGGCGAGTGAGGGCTTCGACGCCACGCTGGTCGAGAGCGACCGCCACGCCGTCGAGGTGCTGCGTGCCAACGTGCGCAAGCTCGACCTGCCCGTGCGGGTCGTGCCGCAGACCGCCGAGCGCTTTCTGGAGCGCGCCGCACGCGCGGGAGAGCGCTACGACGTGGTCTTTCTCGACCCGCCCTACGAAGACGACCTAGCCGGGGCGCTCGCCCGGGTGCTTGAGGCCGGGCTGGTGCCCGCTGGCGGGCACGTGATCTTGCAACACCCCAGCGGGCTGCATCTGCCGCTGGGCGAGCGCCGGGTCTACGGCTCGAGCGTCCTGACGATCGTGGAGGTTGATGCCTGATGCACGTGGTCTATCCTGGTAGCTTCGACCCCTTCACCAACGGCCACCTCGACGTGGTCCGCCGTGCCAGCCGGCTCTTCGACAAGGTGACCGTCGCGGTTTTGCACAACCCCAACAAGAAGGGCAGCTTCATGTTCTCGGTGGGGGAGCGGATCCAGATCATCCGCGACGCCGTGGCCGACATGTCCAACGTCGAGGTGGACGCCTTCGACGGCCTGCTGGCCGAGTACATGCGCCAGAAGGGCGCGCGCATCATCGTCAAGGGGCTCAGAGCCGTTTCCGACTACGAGTACGAGCTGCAGATGGCCCACCTCAACCGCCAGCTCAACCCCGAGGTCGAGACGCTCTTCATCCTGGCGGCGACGCGCTGGTCGTTCATCTCCAGCTCGATGATCAAGGAAATCGCCCGCCACGGCGGCGACGTGAGCCGTTTCGTACCCGAGTCCACCCTCAAGGCCCTCAACGCCCACTTCGGCCGTCACGAGGAGGGCTAGATGGGCCGGTTGGTGCGCGGGCTGGCCGCGGACGGTCGGCTGCGGGTAATCGCCGCCGACACCACCGACGTGGTGGAGGAGGCCCGCCGCCGCCACGGCACCTCGCCCACCGCTACCGCGGCGCTCGGGCGGGCGCTCACCGGCGCGGCGCTGCTGGCCTTTTTGCTGAGCAAGAGCCCGCGCGAGCGGGTGACCCTGATCTTGGACGGCGACGGCCCCCTGGGCGGCGTCGTGGCCGAGGCGGGGGTGGACGGAGCGGTGCGCGGCTACGTCAAGAACCCCGAGGCCGAGGTGCCGCTGCGCGAAGACGGCAAGCTCAACGTGGGCGCGCTGGTGGGCGCGGGCGAGCTGCGGGTGGTGCGCACGCTGGCGAGTGGCGAGCAGTTCGACTCGTCGGTGCCGCTGGTCTCGGGCGAGATCGCCGAGGACCTGGCGCACTACCTGTGGCAGAGCGAGCAGATTCCCTCGGCGGTGCTGCTGGGGGTGCGCGTCGCGCCCGACGGCCACGTCGAGGCTGCCGGCGGGCTCGTGATCCAGGTGCTGCCCGACGCCGACGAGGAGGCTATTGCCCGGCTCGAGCAGAACCTCGCTGGGATTCGCGGCTTCACCGATCTGCTGGTGGAGCACGGGCTCGAGGGTGCGGTGGAACGGGTGCTCGAGGGGTTGGGGCTCGAGTGGACCGACCTCAAGGCGCTTGGATTTGCCGAGGGTTCGGTGCCGCTCGCGTTCCGCTGCCGCTGCAGCCGCGACAAGGCGCTCGACACCCTGGCCTTCTTCGGCCCCGAGGAGCGTGAGGCGATGATCCGCGACGACGGTGGGGCCGAGGTGGTCTGCCACTGGTGCGGCGAGGTCTACCGCTTTACACCCGAGGAGCTGCGTGCCCTGAACGCCGAAGAGGTGCGCTGCCCCGACTGCGGGCGGCTTTGGTACCGCAAGCGGGCCGACGGCGTGGAGATGGTTTGGCCCGCGCCGGTGTGCAGCTGCGGGCGTAAGGTGGAGCTGCCGGGCGAGGCCGAGCCGCCTAGCGCGTGAGCACGTCGAGCAAGGTAAAGAGGAACATGCTCAGCGAGATCACCACGTTGGCCTCGAAGAAGGCCTGATTGACCCGGCTGAGGTCGTCGGGGCGCACCAGGCGGTGTTCGTAGACCAGCACCAGCCCCACGAGCAGCACGCCCAGGTAGTACCAGGGACCGGCTCCGGCGAGGCGGCCGGTGACGATGAAGAGCAGCCAGGTAAGCACGTGGAGCGTGCGCGCGACCTGCAACGCCGTGCGCACACCAAAGCGCGCTGGCAGGGCGTGGACGCCGTGCACGCGGTCGAACTCGACGTCCTGGGTGGCGTAGAGGATGTCGAAGCCGGCGATCCACAGCGCCACCGCCGCCCACAGGGCGTAGGTGGCGGGCTCAAAAGCGCCCGTCTGGGCGATCCAGCCGCCGGCCGCGGCCGCGCCGATGGTGAGGCCGAGCCAGAAGTGGCAGGTCCAGGTGAAGCGCTTGGTGTAGGAGTAGCCGGTCAGGAAGATCACCGCCACCGGCAGGAGCCGGGCTGTGAGTGGGTTGAGGTTGTAGGCCGACCAGGCCAGGAGGGCGAAGCCGGCCAGCGCCAGCGCCAGGGTCTCGCCCGGTTTGACCAATCCGCGGGGGAGGTGGCGGCCGGCGGTGCGGGGGTTGGCGGCGTCGATGCGCCAGTCGATCAGGCGGTTGAGCGCCATCGCCGCTGTGCGCGCGCCCACCATGGCCACGGTAACCCAGAGCCAGACCGCGCCGTCGAAGCGCCCGCGCGAGGCCATCATGACGCCCACGTAGGCGAAGGGCAGCGCGAAGAGGGTGTGCTCGAAACGGACGAGCTCGAGGTAGAGGCGCAGGCGCGTGCCCACCACGGCCTACCCCTTGCGCACCTCGCGGATGCGGTTCTTCTCGTCCACGAGCACCACGGTGGGGTGGAAGTCGGCCAGTTCCTCCTCTTCGAACTCGCCGTAGGCGATCACGATGACGAGGTCGCCGGGGTGGATCAGATGCGCGGCGGCGCCGTTCATCTTGATCTCGCCCGAGCCGCGCTCGCCCGGGAGGGTATAGGTGGTCAGGCGGTTGCCGTTGGTGATGTCGAGCACGTCCACCTGCTCGTACACCTTGATGCCCGCGGCGTCGAGCAGGTCGAGGTCGATGGTGATCGAGCCTTCGTAGTCGAGGTCGGCTTCGGTGACCGTGGCCCGATGGATCTTGGCGTGGAACATCGTCCGTCTCACGTCTTACCAGTCTACTGCTGGAAAGTGAGAGGGCCAAGCGTTCAAGCGTCCTCGGGAGGCTCGGCGTTCACGAAGAGCGTCTTGGCCTGGGTGTAGAGCACTTCGCCGGGAGCGGCGCCCTTGGGGCGCCAGACGTGCTTTTTTAGGGTGTAGTCCACGGGCACGTTCTTCTCGCCGCGGGCTTTGGAGTGGTAGGCGGCCAGCCGGGCGGCGTAGAGCAGCGCCTCGAGCGGCGGGGACTTGCCGCCGGTGCGCAGGATCACGTGCGAGCCCGGAACGCCCTGGGCGTGGAGCCAGACGTCGTCCGAGCGGGCGGAGCGGGTGAGCCAGTCGTTTTCCTTGCGGTTGCGCCCGACGCGCACCTCGAAGCTGCCCGGCGCGCTGCGGCGCAGGCCTACGGGCGCGTCGACCTCGCGCCGGGCCTCGCGGTGCAGCCGCTGCAGCTCGGCCAGGGGCAGCGACTGCACCCGCTCGATCTCTCGCTCCAGCTCGGCGAGCTCGCTCCGCACCGCCGCTTCCTCGCGATCGGCCCGCTCGGCGCGGGCGCGGGCCCGCCGGGCGCGGCGGTAGTAGCGCTGGGCGTTGGCGCGGGGGGAGAGGGCGGGGTCGAGGGCGATCTCGACGAGCTTGCCGCTTTCCCAGTCTTCCAGCACGGCGCGCTCTGCGTGCTCGGGAAGCTGGTGGGCGTAGGCGAGGAGCAGGTCGCCGAAGCGCTGCCAGCGCTCGGCCTTGCCCGCGTCGGCGCGGGCGCGCTCGAAGTCGTCCAGCCGGCGCAGGAGGGTGGTGCGGCGGCGCTCGAGTGCTGCCAGCAGCGGCTTGCGCAGTGCCGCCGCCGTCTCTTCGCGCCAGCTGGGGGCGGGCGCGTTCTCGCTCGGCGCCGGATCGGCCACCACCTCCGCCAGCGCGCGGGCCAGGGGCTCGAGGTCGGTCTCGCCGACCTCACGTTCGGGCTCGAGCCCCGCCCGTCGCGCGACCTCGCGCGCCAGCCGCGGACCCAGGCCGTCGACGTACCGCACCAGCGCCCGCACGAGCGGCTGGCCCACCAGCAGGCGCAGCGCTTCGGGGCCCGCGAGCGTGCGCGGGTCGAGCTTTTCGTAGGGGGGCGGGGGCGTCCAGGTCAGACCCACGCGCACCTGGCGATAGCGGTTCTGCTTGGGGCCGACCGGGCGGTCCACCCCCAGGATGCGCCCTTCCAGGTCGGTGAGGATCAGGTTGGCGTTGCGGCCGGTGAGTTCGAAGATGAGCCGTACCGGCGGGGTCTCCACGAAGCCGTCCTCGCCACCGAACTCGAAGACGACCACCCGGTCGAGTTTGAGCTGTTCAGCGCGCAGCAGCGGCCCGCGGGCGCGCGCGGCGAGCTGTTTCTGGAAGGGGGTGCGGGGCCCACCACCGCCGGTCCGCCGGGCGAGCGCCAGCTCGGGGCTCGGTGGTCGGTAGCGCAGCACCAGCTCCGGCCCGCCGGCGAGCGCCAGCACCGCGGTGTCTTCGGCGGGGAAGCGCCAGCCCAGCGTCGCCCGCGGCAGCTCGGGGAGCTCGCGCAGCACGGCGGCGATCTGCAGGCCCTCCACGGCCCTCACTGTACACAACCCCCGCCCGTGGGTACGATGGAGCCCGTGAACCGCACGGTGACGCGCGCCTTTGCCGGGGGCATCCTCCACGGCGTCATGTTGCAGGCGGCGACCGCGCTCACCAGCCCGAGTACGGTTCTTCCCGCCTTCATCGCCCACCTCACAGGCTCGAGCGTCGCCGTCGGCGGCGTCTTGAGCGCGCTCGCGCTCGGCGCCGCGCTCGCCGGGCTACCAGCCTCGAGCTGGGTGGAGGCGGCCCGGCGCAAGAAGGTCTTCCTCTACCTCGCCATCTGGACGCGCGCCGGCGCCTTCGCCGTGCTCGCCTACCTGACCGCGCGCTACGCCGAGAGCGACCCGGGCCGCGTCTACACCGCGCTCGTCGTCTTTCTGGGCCTCTTTGCGCTCGCGGGCGGCCTCGGCGGCGTGGCCTACCTGCCCGTAATCGGCAAGGCCATCCCCCCAGGCTTGCGCGGGCGCTTCTTCGGCTGGCGCAGCCTCCTGGGCGCGGTTTTCGCCGCGGTGGTGGGGCTCTTGAGCCGGCCATTGTGGACCCGTTTCCCCGACGGCTACGTGCTCGCCTTCATCCTCGCCGTGGTCGCGCTCGTCATCGGTTTCGTGGGGTTCTGGATGATTCCCGAGCGCCCCGACCCGCAGCGGCCGCGTACCCCCATGGCGGCGCACCTGAGAGGCGCGCTGGCGCTCGTGCGTGCCCCGCAGATGCGGGGCTTCCTGCTCGCCTACCTGCTCACCGGGCTCTACTACCTGGCGCTGCCCTTTTACGTGGTGGCTGCGCGCGAAAACGGCCTTCCCGACAGTTACATCGGTCTGCTGGTGGCGGCGCAAGCGCTGGCCGAAGGGCTCAACCTCTGGATCGGCCGGCGCATGGACGAGCGCGGCAGCCACGTGGGCCTCGTCTACGTGGGCTGGTTAGCGCTGGCCGTGCCACTGTCGGCGCTGCTGGGCGCGGGGATCGTGGGCGCGGTGCTCACATTCGTGCTCGTGGGCGTGACCCTCAACGGCATCGAGAACGTCTACGGCGCCTACCTGCTTTCCTTCACCCGCCCCGAGCAGGCGGCCACCAGCACCGCCCTCATGGCCATCACCGGCGCACCGCGGGCGCTGTGGCCACTGCTGGGCGGCTGGCTCGCTTCTCGTTTCGGCTACGAGCTAATCTTCGTCCTCACCGCCCTTGGGCTCGCCGCGGCGCTCCCCGTCGCCCGCAGTCTCCCGCCCGAGCGGCGCGAGCTTGGTGAACTGCACTAGGAAGGCGGTGTGCCCCACCTGCCGGAAGTGGGGGTGGGCCACCGGCGGGCGCACGTCCCACTCGCGGTGGCCCACCTCGACGATGCGGCGCAGCTCGAGCGGCAGCTTCCTGGCGCGCGCCTCCTCGACCGCTTGGACTACCTGGGTGATGTTGGGCAAGTAGAGCACCAGGCGGCGGCCGGTTTTGAGGCCCTCGGTGGCGCGGTCCATGATCGTCCAGGGCTCCATCACGTCGAGGGCCACGCCGTCGAAGCTCTCGGGCTCGAGCTCCGCCTCCGCCAGGTCGCCGAGGCGGAAGTCCACGTTGGTCGTGCCCCAGGCCTCGACGTTGGCGCGGGCGCGGGCGTGAAAGTCGGCCCGGCGTTCGTAGCTGACCACGCGCCCCTCGGGCCCCACCGCTCGGGCCAGGAAGAGGGCCAGCCCCCCGGAGCCGCTGCCGGCTTCGAGTACCCGCTCGCCAGGGGCGAGGTCGAGCCAGGTCACGATCACCGCCGCGTCCTTGGGGTAGGTTACCGTGGCCCCGCGCTTCATCAGCAGGACGTAGTCCTCGAGCGCGGGGCGCAATACCAGCATCTCGGCGTCCTTGGTGGTCCGCACCCGGCCCCCGTAGCCAGCAGCCATGATCTGCTCGTGGGTGAGGCCGCCCACGTGGTGGCCGAAGCGGCCGCCCTCGCTCAGGCGCACGAGGTAGCGCCGCCCCTTGGGGTCGAGCAGGAGGACCCAGTCGCCGGGATGCAGCTCGGCCATCAGCGGTTCTGCAGGGCCTCGGCCATGGCCAGGTAGCGGTCGTAAGCGTTCAGGTCGAAGGGGTTGGGCAGTAGGAAGGGCCCCACGAAGACGCTGGGCGTGCCGTTCAGGCCCAGGTCGATGGCCTCCTGGCGTCCGGCGAGCGCGCGCTGGCGGGCTTCGTCGCTGGCGATGCAGGCGTTGAACCGCGGCAGGTCCAGCTTGAGGTCGCGCGCCTTTTGCTCGTAGTCCCCCGCGCCCTTCTGGAAGACTTCGTCGTGGTAGGCCCAGAACGCGCCCTGGTCGGCCGCGCACTCGCTGGCGATGGCGGCGTTGAGGGCCTCCTGGTGGATCTCGGTGAGCGGAAAGTGGTTGAACTCGAAGCGAGCCCTGCCCGTCGCGATGTAGCGCTTTTCGAGCTTGGGCAGCACCTCCTGCTGGAACTTCTTGCAGTAGGGGCATTCGAAGTCGGAGTACTCGCGGATGACGACCCCGCCCTTACCCATCACGTGCCCTTCCTCGCCGAAGGCCTTGGGGTCCACCTCGTAGGGGATCACGCGGAAGACCAGCCCCTCACCGTCTTCGAAGATCAAGAAATAGCTGCCGGCCACCCCCACGGTAATGGGCTTGGGGGTGGCGTCGATCTTGGCCTGGTTCTGCTTCATCCAGTCGATGAAGGGCTGCTTGATGCCGTCGCTGCCGATGGCGGCGGCGAGGACGTCGGCGGCGGTAGCATAGTCGCTCGCCGGCCCCTGGTAGTAGACCTTGTAAAGATAGCCCCCGAGCTCCTCGAGGCTCACCTTGGCTCCCTTGTAATCGAAGCTCGTGGCGTCTGCCGGGGCTCCCAGCGCTTCGAGGAAGGAGGCCTTGGGGTAACTGATCTGGGCCAGGCTAAAGGCGGACAGCAAGGCCAGCAATAGAACGAACGGTCGTTTTTTCATGGGTTCTCCTAGAGTTTGAGAAACTCGGCGACGTCCAAGACGAAGACGACCGCGCCGCCCACCTGGACCTCAACGGGCTGGCTCACCATGGCGTCGGGTGTCTCGGCGATGGGCATGCCCGGGGTGATCAGGCGCGTGCGCGTGCGGCAGGTATCGCGGATGATCTGCTTAACTTCCTCGAGCCGCCCCTCCTCCACGCCGATGAGCAAGGTTGTGTTGCCCTCCCGCAGAAATCCGCCGGTGGAGGCTAGTTTCGTGGAGGTCAGCCCCGCTTCGCCCAGGGCACGGGTGAGCGCGGGTGCGTCGGCGTCTTGAACAACGGCGATTACGAGTTTCATCGCTTTTAGTTTACCGGTTTCGACTTCGCCTAGGGTGAATCGAGGAAGCCCAGGCGCCGGGCCTGCTCGAGAGCCTCAATCCGGTTGGCGGCGTCGAGCTTGCCGTAGAGGCGCTTGAGGTAGTCGCGAACGGTATCGGCCTTGAGCCCGAGGATGTCGCCCATCTCGCGCGCGGTCAGGCCTTTGGAGAGCAGATCGAGGACCTCGCGCTCGCGCGGCGTCAGGCTCGGTACCGGTGGCGGGGTGAAGGAGGTGTCCTCGGGGTTCTGGGTGAGGCGCAGAATCCGCCGCGCCAGCTCGGCGGGGCTCACCTCCTTGGAGAAGTAGGCGTTGGCGCCGGCCGAAGCGGCCTTGTTCTGGATGGCGGCCTCGGTGAAGGTGGTAAGCATAACCACCAGGCCGTTGTAGCCCTTTCGGCGGAGCTGCATACAGGCCTCGATACCGTCCATACGCGGCATGCGGATGTCGAGGATCACGATGTCGGGCTGGTGGGTCTCGACCAGGCGTACCGCCTCGTCGCCGTCGCTGGCCTCCGCGACGATGTTGAAGCCTTCTTTTTCGAGGGCGGCCCGCAGGCCGATGCGGAAGAGTGGGTGATCGTCAGCAATGAGCAGCCGCATTGCTTCCATCATAACAAGGTATAGGTGGAGAGGCGTTGGTCGTTGGCCTCGAGGTGGATGCAGGCGCCGCCCAGGCTGCCCTTACAGGAGCGGAAGACGCCGCGGTGCAGCTCGGCCACCTGCCGGGCGATGTAAAGCCCCAGCCCCGAGCTGCCCGAGCGCACCCCGCGCAACTTTTGGCTGTGAAAGGGCTGCGAGAGCGCTTCCAGCGGGGCGGGAAGGCCGGGGCCGTCGTCCTCGACCTCGAAGAAACCCGGGCCGGCGCGGAGGATGATTTTGCTGCGGGCGTGCCGGAGCGCGTTCTCAATGAGGTTGGCCGCGGCGCGCTCGAGCATCATGCGGTCGGCACGGGTCTCGCCGGAGCCGGTAACCTCGATCTGGATCCCGTTTTTGCTGGCGTCTTTAAGGTAGCGCAGCCGCAGGTCCTCGAGCATGGCCTTGAGGTTCACCAGCTCAAGCTGCGGCCTTGTCGCCTCCAGCTTGCTGGCGGTGAGCAGGTTTTCGATCAGTCGGTAGATGCGCTCGAACTCCTGCTGGACCTGTTGCAGCACCTCTATTCGCTGTTCGCGCCCGAGATCGTCGGCCTCGATCAGGTAGGAGGTGGCCCGCACCGTGGCGATGATCGGCGTCTTGAGGTCGTGCGCCAGGGTGGCGAAGACGGCTTCGCGGCTTTCTGAGAGGTTGCGCAGGTGGTTGATGAGCAGCTCGAACTGCTCGCGCAACACCGCGACCTCCTGCGGCGGCGCGGTCTTGGCCGGAGGCAGGCTTAGATCGGCCAGGGTGCGCGAGCTTACCTTGAGATAGCGCAGCGAGCGGGTGAGCTCGTCCAAGGGCGCGAGCAGGCGGCTCGCCAGCAGGTAACCAATCGCGGTAGCAAAAATGCCCACCACAAGGAGCCATACGGCAATTCGCACGCTCGAGTGGATGAAAACCTCTGGCGCGAGGCGCGAGAGCATGAAGATAACGACCAGGTTGGGCAGAAAGGCCAGGGTCCCGATCGTCAGCGCAAGCCAGAACTTCAGACTCGGCGCGGATCGCCGCATCGCGTCATTCCACGAAGGCGAGGGCGTGGGCGATGGCCTTCTCGGTCTCCACGTCGAAGGCGTGCAGGCGGCCAGTGGCCACCTCGAGCTCGACCGGGTCCTCGGGCTTGAGCGGGGCGTAGCCCTCGATGCGGGCGGTGATCTTGACGTCGTCGAGGCGTACGTGGATCTCGGTCTCTGCGCCCAGCGGCTCCACCACGTCCACGATGCCGCGGATCACGGTGTGTTCGCCCGGGGTGTCCTCGGTGCGCAGCTTGATGTCCTCGGGGCGGATGCCCAGCCAGACCTCCTTGCCGGTGTAGGGCTCGAGCTCCTTGGCGAAGGGCCCTTCGACCACCAGGCGGAAGTTCTTGTGCACCAGCGCGATCTTCCCGTCCTCGCGCTCGACGCCGGTGCGGATGAAGTTCATCGCTGGGCTGCCGATGAAGCCGGCCACGAACTTGTTGGCGGGCATGTTGTAGAGGTTGAGGGGACTGTCCACCTGCTGGATCTCTCCGTCCTTCATCACCACGATGCGGTGACCCAGCGTCATGGCCTCGATCTGGTCGTGGGTCACGTAGATGGTGGTCACGCCCAGACGCTGCTGCAGTTTGCTGATTTCGGCGCGCATCTCCACGCGCAGCTTGGCGTCGAGGTTGGAAAGCGGCTCGTCCATCAGGAAGACCTTAGGCTCGCGCACGATGGCGCGCCCCATGGCCACGCGCTGGCGCTGGCCGCCGGAGAGCTCGCGCGGCTTGCGCCTAAGCAGGTGTTCGATCTTGAGGATCTTGGCCGCTTCGTGGACGCGACGGTCGATCTCGTCGCGCGGCACCTTGCGCAACCGCAGCCCGAAGGCCATGTTGTCGTAGACGTTCATATGGGGGTAGAGGGCGTAGTTCTGGAAGACCATGGCGATGTCGCGGTCCTTGGGGGGCACGTCGTTGACGAGCTTGTCGCCAATGTAGATCTCGCCCTCGCTCACCTCTTCGAGGCCTGCGATCATGCGTAGCGTGGTCGTCTTGCCGCAACCCGAGGGGCCCACGAAGACCACGAACTCGCCGTCCTCGGTTTCCAGGTTGAACTCCTTGACCGCCACGACCTTACCAAAACGTTTCCAAACGTTGTCGAGCTTGACTTTGGCCATAACGCAACCTCCGCTCCCGCGCTGTGCGCTCTGGGCGCATCGGGGAGATATGGAACGTTAGTAGTTTAACACGTCTTTTTTCCGCTTTGCCCCGCGGGTGGGCTATGATGCCGGCGTGGACGATCGCGTCGTGGTCATCGGTGGAGGGCTCGCGGGTTCCGAGGCGGCCTACACCCTCGCGGAGCGAGGCGTGCGGGTCATGCTCTACGAGATGCGGCCGCGCCGCATGACCCCGGCCCACGCCACCGACCGGCTGGCCGAGCTGGTCTGCTCGAACTCGCTCGGGGGCGAGGCCGAGACCAATGCCAAAGGTCTGTTACAGGCCGAACTGCGCGCGGGCGGCTCGCTGGTCATGGCCGCGGCCGACGCCGCCAGGTTGCCCGCCGGGGGTGCGCTGGCGGTGGACCGCGAGATCTTCAGCGGCTTCATCACCGAGCGCATCGAGGCCCACCCGCGCATCGAGGTGGTACGCGAGGAGGTGGCCGAGATCCCGCCCGACCGCCCGTTGCTGCTGGCCACCGGGCCGCTCACCTCGGACCCCCTGGCTGGAGATCTGCGGGCGCGACTGGGCGAGCCTTTCCTCAGCTTCTACGACGCCGCCGCGCCGGTGGTGCTGGGCGAGAGCATCAATATGGACGTCTGCTACCGCGCGGGCCGGTACGGTCAGGACGCCGACTACATCAACTGCCCGATGACCGAAGAGGAGTACCGCCGTTTCCACCAGGCCATCGCCGAGGCGCGCCGCCACACCCCGCACGACTGGGAGAAGCTTGAGTTCTTCGAGGGCTGCATGCCCATCGAGGAGCTGGCGCGCCGGGGCTACCAGACGCCGCTCTTCGGACCGCTGAAGCCGGTGGGGTTGCTCGACCCGCGCACCGGCGGGCAGCCCTTCGCGGTGGTGCAGCTGCGGCAGGAGGACCGCGAGGGGCGGATGTGGAGCCTCGTGGGGTTCCAGACCGGCCTCAAGTGGGGCGACCAGAAGGAGATCGTGCGCATGATCCCGGGGCTCGAGCAGGCCGAGATCGTGCGCTACGGGGTGATGCACCGTAACACCTACCTCAACGCTCCCCGTGTTCTGAACGAGCGGCTCGAGCTGAAGAAACTCCCGGCCATCTTCGTCGCGGGCGTGCTTGCGGGGGTGGAGGGTTACCTGGAGTCGGCGGCCACCGGCTGGCTCGCGGCGGTGCAGATGGCCGCGCTGGCGCGGGGCGAGGCCCCGCCCGGGCCGCCGCCGCCCGAGAGCATGCTGGGCGGTCTGGTGCGGTTCCTGGCCACGGCCAACCCTAACGACTTCCAGCCGATGAACGCCAACTGGGGGCTGGTTCCGCCGGTGCGGGCGCGGGGGCCCAAGCGGGAGCGCCGCCGCAAGATGTACGAGCGCGGGCTCGCGGCCTTCGGGGACTGGCTCGAGCGCCTGCGGGGTTAGCCACACACCGCCGCGTTCCAGACGGCCCCTCTCACACCGGCTTAAGCATGCGGGGGTACGGTTTACTCGATGGAACCCATACACGGCACCACGATTCTGGCCGTTCACAAGGACGGCGAGACCGCCATCGCCGGCGACGGCCAGGTGACCTTTGGCGACACCGTCATGAAGCACGGGGCCGTGAAGGTGCGCAAGCTCGAGGGCGAGGTGCTGGTGGGGTTTGCCGGCGCCGTCGCCGACGCGCTTACGCTGCTCGAGAAGTTCGAGGAGCAGCTCGAGATCGCCAAGGGCTCGCTCAAGCGGGCTGCGGTGGAAACGGTCAAGCTCTGGCGCACCGACCGCATTCTCAGGCAGCTCGAGGCGATGCTCATCGTGGCCGACGCCCAGGAAATCCTTTTGCTTTCGGGCACGGGCGAGGTCATCGCCCCCGACGAGCCGCTGGTGGCCGTGGGCTCGGGCGCGCCCTACGCGCTGGCGGCGGCCAAGGCGCTCTTACGCGAGACCGCGCTGGGCGCGGCCGAGATTGCCGAAAAGGCGCTGAAGATTGCGGCCGAGATCGACCTCTACACCAACGGCCAGGCCACGGTACTGCGCGTGGGGGGTGGGGCATGACCAACCTGACCCCGCGCGAGATCGTGGCCGAGCTTGACAAGTATGTCATCGGCCAGCAGGACGCCAAGAAGGCGGTGGCCATCGCCCTGCGCAACCGCTACCGGCGCCAGCAGCTTCCCCCGGAGCTGCGGCGCGAGGTAAGCCCCAAGAACATCCTTATGATCGGGCCCACGGGCGTGGGCAAGACCGAGATCGCCCGCCGGCTGGCCCGGCTCTCGGGCGCACCCTTCCTCAAGGTCGAGGCCACCAAGTTCACCGAGGTGGGCTACGTTGGCCGCGACGTGGACTCGATCGTGCGCGACCTCGCGGAGGTGGCCTACCAGCTGGTCATGCGCGAGAAGACCGAGAAGGTGGCCGAGACGGCGGCCCGCCTCGCGGGCTCGCAGATCGCGCAGATGCTGAACGTGCCCCGCGAGGATGTGCTGGCCGGTATGTACGACCACGAGTACGTCGAGATCGACGTGCCCGAGGAGCCCAACATGCCTTTCATGGGCATGTTCGGCGGCATGGGCGACCAGATGCAAGGCCTACAGGACATGCTCTCGGGCCTCTTGCCCAAGCGCACCGTGCGGCGGCGCATGCGCGTGGTCGAGGCGCGCGAGGTGCTCAAGAACCAGGAGGCCGAGCGCATGGTGGACAAGGAAGAGGTCACCCAGGAAGCCGTGCGCCGCGCCCAGGAAGATGGCATCGTCTTCCTCGACGAGATTGACAAAATTGCTGGCGAGGGTAGCGTTCAGGGGCCCGACGTCTCCGGAGAGGGGGTCCAGCGCGACCTGCTGCCCATCGTGGAGGGGACAGTGGTGAACACCCGCCTGGGTCCGATCTCAACCGAGCACGTGCTCTTCATCGGGGCGGGAGCGTTCAACGTAGCCAAGCCTAGCGACCTCATCCCCGAGCTGCAGGGGCGCTTCCCGATCCGGGTGGAGCTCTCTGAGCTCTCCGCCGACGACTTTGAGCGCATTCTGCGCCATACCGAGAACTCGCTCATCAAGCAGTACACCGAGTTGCTGGCCACCGATGGCACCGAGCTGGTCTTCGCTGACGAGGCCGTCCGGGCCGTGGCCGACTTCGCCTACCAGGCGAACCGCGAGCTCGAGGACATCGGCGCGCGCCGGCTGGCGACCGTGCTCGAGTACCTGCTCGAGGAGGTCAGCTTCCAGGTGGAGCTGGGGCGGGTGGAGATCACCAAAGAATACGTGGAAAAGCGCCTGGCAACGGTTTTGGAATCGGAAGACCTGTCGCGCTACATCTTATAGGAGGCATTGCGATGCGAAAACGGTCCTGGACTTGGTTGTTTCTAGCGATGGTGGCCCTTTTGGGCGCGGCGTTCGCCCAGCAGGAGCAGGAGGCGAAGCCCGAGCAGAAGGAGCCCAGTGTCAAAGCGTACCTGCTCGTCGGCGACGTCTACTACTCTTCGGGCGAGTACGACGCGGCGCTGATCGCATTTCGGCGTGCGCTCGAGAAGGAGCCCAACAACGTCTATGCGCTCTACGGTCTCGGCCGCACCCAGCTCAAGCTACACCAGTTCACCGCCGCTATCGAGAACCTGAAGCGCGCCATCGCCATCGACGGCAGCTACGCCCCGCTCTACGTTGCGCTGGCGCAGGCTTACACCGACCGTTTCCTCTACGCCGACGACAAGGAGACGGCCGCGGTCTATCTCGACCAGGCGCTGCTCATCCTGGACGACGCCAAGCGGGTGGACCCGAACTACTATCCCATCTACAACCAGCGTGGCCTGATCTACCAGTACAAGGGCGACCTGGACCGCGCCGCCGAGGCCTTCCAGGAGGCGCTGAAGCTGGGGCCCAACGACCCCACCGTGCGTTACAACCTGGCGCAGGTCTACCTCTCGCAGGGCAAGCTCGATGAGGCCCTCGACATGCTGCGCCAGGGCGTGGACCTCGACCCCGGATCTGCGCCGCTGCAGTTCCTCTATGGCAAGGTGCTGGCCGTCAAGGGCCAGCTGGCCGAGGCGGAGGCCGCGCTCAAGAAGGCGACCGAGATCGAGCCCCTGAACGCCAGCGGCTGGCTCAGCCTGGGACAGGTTTACTACCTGGAGAAGAAGTACGACGACGCCATCCGGGCGCTCCAGGTCGCCATCGAGCTTGACCCGCTCAGCTACCCCGAGGTCTACGTCTACCTGGGCCGCACCTACCTGGACACCGACCGCCCGAAGGAGGCCAAGATCAACATGGCCAAGGCGGTCAAGCTCGACCCCAACAACCCCGACTACCACTACTGGCTGGCCGAGAGCCTGATCGCCCTAGGTGAGCGCGACGAGGCGCGGGCGGAGCTCGAGCGCGCCCTGGAGCTTGCGCCGAACCACGAGCTCGCCAAGAAGGCGCTGGCCAAGCTGAAGTAGCCCGAACCAGGACCGTGGGCCCGGGGCGACCCGGGCCTAAGTTTTGCTGGTCAATTCTGTTTGAAACAGAACGCAGGCCGCCGTATGATCGTAGACATGAAACCCCGCCTGCGCCTGGACGTCTGGAGCCCCGACTACGCTGCGCCGGAGCCGCGGCTCGAGCAGCCACTGGCCGACCTGCAGGCGGAGCCGGTGGCCGCCGACGGCGCCTGGGAGCCCAAGCGTGAGGCGGAGGACTGGGTGGGTCCGCTCTTCTTCGTCGACGGCCGCTTCCGTACCGACGCACTGCTCTACCTGGGCGAGACCCCGGGTCTGCTGGTGAGCGTGGCCGTGGGGGCGGTGGGGCTCGAGCCCGGCCGTGCCTACTTTGAAGTCGGCGCCTTCGCGGTGCGGCGCTACCTGGTGGCTCCGCCGGGCGTCTGGCCGGCGGCCAGCCTTGAGGTGGCGCCGGGGCTGGTCTACGACCTCGTCGAGGCTGAGGGCGAGCCTGAGGCGCTGCGGGCGGCGGCGATGCGGCGGCGGGCTTCGCTGGAGATGCAGGCGGGTGACGGGCTGCGCGCCCGCTGGCCCGGGGCGCTGATTTTACACGACGGACCGCTGCACGAGCTGCCGGCGGCCGCGGCGGAGGCGCGGCTGGGCTACGCCAAGACCCACCACCGCGCCTACCTGGGTCCGGAGCTCGCCGGGGTGCTGGAGGCGCTGGCGGCGGGCGAGCGGAGCCCGGTCTTCACCTTCAGCCGCAGCGAGCGCCGCTTCTACTCGTGGTACCTGCGCCTGCCACTCGAGCCCGACCGGCCCTACGCGCCCGCGGCGGCGCTTTTGCGCGTCGAGACCGCGGCGCCCGAGGCCGAGGCGCTAAGGCTAGCGCGGGTATCGCTGAGTGTCTTTCCGCGCCTGGCGTCGCGGCCATTCCGCGACCCGCGGGCGCCGCAGAACTTGGTGCCGGTGGGGGCGCTCGAGCGCGAGCTGGGGCGCAGGCTGGGCAGTGCCCCGCTCGTCCGCCGGCGCCTGCTCGAATACATCCAACGGGAGGCGGTATGAAGCAAGAAGCGATCGGCGTCGTCCTCGGCAGCCGCGAGGCGAGTCCTCTGGAGTTCTGGATCGGCATTCAAAGCGGCCTGGTGCGCCTCGACGACGTGGTATGGGTCGAGGCCGACCACGACGGGCTAAAGGTCCGCTACTACGGCATGGTCGACCGGGTGCACAAGGTGCTGGAAGGCACCCAGTTCGACTCCGACACCTTTCTGGCCGCGGGCAACCTGATCCCCACCAACACCGCCTACGTGGCCCACGTGACCGTGACCCGGCTCGAGCCCGAGGAGTACCTGCCGCCCGATCCCGGCAGCCCGGTCTACCTGGCGCGGGGTGAGCCCCTGGACGCCGCCCTCTACTACGACCGCATGGACGAGCGGCTGCCGGTGGGCTTCATGAAAAACGGCGAGCCCGCCTACGTCAACCTGGCCTTCCTCGACGGCCGCCAGGGCGGGCACGTCAACATCTCCGGCATCTCGGGCGTGGCCGCCAAGACCAGCTACGCCCTTTTTTTGCTCTACAGCCTCTACAACGCCCGGGTGCTTGAGGGCGCGGCCAGCGCCAAGACGCTCATCTTCAACGTCAAGGGGCAGGACCTCTTCTACCTCGACAAGCCCAACCGCAAGCTGACCGGCGAGGACCGCGACCGTTACCAGCGGCTGGGGCTTGAGCCCGCGCCCTTCGCTAGCGTCGCCTTCTTCGCCCCGCCACGCCTGGCCCAGGGGCAGGGCCACATTACTGCTGCCAGCAGCCGCGGCGAGGGCGTGCGGGCCTATCACTGGTCGGTGGCCGACTTTGCCCGCGAGGGGCTGCTACCTTTTCTTTTCGCTGACCGCGGTGCGATGAGCAACCTCGGCTTTTTGATCGACCACGTGACCGCAAAACTGCAGGCCTTGGCCCGTGGCCAGCAGGGACCCGCGCTCTACGTCGACGACTGGCCTCAGGGACCCAGCGGGGGCGAGGCCTTTGATGCCCTTGGCAGGGCCAGGATCGACAGTTTCGCCCGGTTGGTGGACTACATCGAGGCCAAGCTGCTGGGCGACGAATCCGAAGGTGAAGAGGCCAAGGGCGACCCGCTCTGGATCGCCCGCCAGCACACCGGCACCCTGCAGGCATTCATTCGCCGCCTGCGTGCCGCCGGCCGCAACGTGGGCCACCTCATTCGCGGTGATGCACCTAGCAACGCTCCGGACGTCTTGGGAAGCGATGCACAAATAAACGTCGTGGACATCCACGGCTTGAGCGCCCGGGGGCAGATGTTCGTGGTGGGGGCGCTCTTGCGCCACGTCTTCGAGGCTAAGGAGTCGGGGCGGCACCGGGGGCGGGTCTTCGTCGTGCTCGACGAGCTCAACAAGTACGCTCCGCGCGAAGGGGAGAGCCCCATCAAGGACATCCTGCTGGACATCGCCGAGCGCGGCCGCTCGCTGGGGGTCATCCTCATCGGCGCCCAGCAGACGGCCAGCGAGGTGGAGCGGCGGGTGGTGGGCAACGCCGCCATCCGGGTGGTGGGTCGGCTCGACGCCGCCGAGGCCGAGCGGCCCGAGTACCGCTACCTGCCGGGGGCCTTTCGCGAGCGGGCGCTGATCCTGCCCCAGGGCACGATGATCCTGCACCAGCCCGAGATACCCGTGCCCATCGCCGTCCAGTTTCCTTATCCCGCCTGGGCGACAAAGCGTGAAGAGGTGGCCGAGGACGTCTCCGACGAGGCGCTTAAAGACGAACTGGGTATCTGATGTATGGTGCCATATATGGTAAGCTAAGCCCATGAAGAAGACGACCGTTTACATCCCCGAAGAGCTCGACCTTTTGCTGGAACAGGCTGCGCAGAGGGAGGGCGCGAGCAAAGCGGAGCTGATCCGTCTCTCGGTGAGTCACTATCTCGAGCAGACGGGAGCGGGCCGGGTGCTGCCGCGCAGCCTGGGTGCGATCGACGAAGACCTCGGCGTGACCTCCAGCGACGCCAAGCAGTGGTTGCGCGAGCACCTGCCGGAGGCCCTGGAGAAGTAGACGGTGGTTACGCTGGATACCTCGGCCCTGGTAGCGCTACTAGCCAAGCGCGACGCTCACCACGAGCGTATGCGCGCATTACTGCTGGCCGAGAAGCCGCCCTACCTGGTACCCGAGCCGGTGCTGGCTGAGCTGGCCTATTTGGTGGAGACCCGCGTCGGGCCGCACGTGATGGCGCTATTCCTGGCCGACGTCGAGGCGGGGGCCTGGAAGCTAGCTTCGGTATCGCCTTATGCCGGCCGCATACGGCAGATGATTCTTCGCTACGCCGACCTGCCCCTGGGCACCGTCGACGCGGCGGTGGTGGCGATAGCCGAGGCTAATGGCGGCCGACTTTTGAGCCTCGACGACCACTTTAGGGTGCTAGCCGGTGAAGGAAAAATCGAGGTGGTTGGGTGAGAATCCTCCACACCGCCGACTGGCACTTGGGCAAGATGCTCAAGGGGGTTGACCGCACCCCGGAGATCGCCAGCGCGCTAGAGGATCACCTGCGCATCGTGCGCGAAGAGAAGATCGACCTGGTGGTTGTCGCCGGCGACCTCTTCGACCGTCCGCGGGTGGGCGCGGAAGCCGAGGGGGCGGCCTTCGAGTTCTTCCTGGGCCTGCGCGAGCTGGGCGTTCCGGCGCTGGTGATCAGCGGCAACCACGACTCGCGGGCCCGTCTGGAGGCGCTAGCGCCGCTGCTCGAGCTCGCCGGGGCGCACGTTCGCGGCGAGGTCCGGGTGCGCGGCGAGGGCGGCGCGGTGCGGCGCGACTGGGGCGAGGCGGCGCTCTTGCCCTTTCTCTCTGAGCGGCGCGCGATCAAGGCGGCACAGCTCCTACAGGACGACGAGGGGCAGTGGCAGTCGGGCTACTCGGAAACGGTGGGCCGGCTGATCGCTAACCTGACCGCCGGCTTCGAGCCCGGACAGGTCAACCTGCTCGCCGCCCACCTGACGATCGAGGGGGCCAACCTGCGCCTGGGTGGGGGCGAGTTCACCTTTTACGTGGGCAACAGCTACGCCGTGGCGGTAGAAAGGCTGCCCCCCAGCGCCACCTATGTGGCGCTGGGGCACATCCACCGCCAGCAGCAGGTCTCCGACGCGCCGGTGGCCTGGTACTCGGGCTCGCTGATCCAGCTCGACTTCGGCGAGGGGGAGGACGTCGAGCGGGGGGTGCTGGTGGTGGAGCTCGAGCCCGACAGGCCACCCGTCGTTCACCCCGTCAACCCCGACTGGGGCAAACCGCTGCGCACCTTCCGCCTGGACCCTGACCAGCTCGACCGCCGCCTGGCCGAGGTGGAAAACTGGCCCGGCTACGCCAAGCTGATCATCTCCGGGCCGGCCAACAGTTCCCTGCGCGAGCAGCTCTACCAGGACAACCCGCACCTGCTCGAGGTGCGCTTCGAGTCCGAGCCCCCCGACCCGCTGGCCGAGGCGGCGGCAAGGGTCGAGACTTTGAGTTGGCCCGAGGCCTACGAGCGCTACCTGCGCGAGGAGCGCGGCCTGGAAGAGGTGAAGGAGCTGCTGGCCGCCTTCCGCGAGCTCTACGAGGAGGCCCATGCGTCCGCTTAGGCTTGACCTAGAGGGCTTCGGTTCGTTCGCCCGCCACGCGTCGGTCGATTTTTCCGACGTCGAACTCTTCGCCATTACCGGCCCCACCGGCTCGGGCAAGACGACCCTCCTCGACGCCATCACCTTCGCCCTTTATGGCGAGACCCCGCGCATGGGGAAGAGGGGGCTCAAAGCGCTCCTCAACCCCGGCGTCAAGAAGGCCTGGGTCCAGCTTACCTTCCGGCTGGGCGACGAGGTCTGGCGGGTGACGCGGGTGATCGCCAGCAAGAACGAGGCGCGGCTGGAAAAACAAGTGGGGGCCGAGTGGCAGCTTTCCACGGCCTCCGAAAAGATCGCCACACTCAACCAGGCAATCGAGCGCCTGCTCGGCCTCGACTACGACGCCTTTACCCGTGCCATCCTATTGCCGCAGGGTCGCTTCGACGCCTTCTTGAAAGGCGACAGCCGCGAGCGGCGCGAGCTGCTCTTCTCGCTCTACGGCCTTGGCGGGCTGGTGGATTTGCGCGAGCGGGCGGTGGAGCGCCTGAGCGAGCTGCGCGAGAAGCTGGTGCAGGCGAAAACGCAGGCGGAACAGTACGCCGGGGTGGACGAGGCGGCCATCGAGTCGGCTCGCGACGAGCTGCAAGCGCTGGCGAAGGAGCGCGAACGGCTGGCCGGCGAGATCCAAAGTCTGGAGAAAGAACTCAAGCATCTGGCCGAAACGGCCGAGCTCTGGCAGGAGCGGCGCAGCCTGGAAAACCGGCGGCGGGCAATCGAGGCCGACGCCGGGCGGACGGTTGAGGTCGAAGGCTGGATAGAACGCGCCCGCGCGGCCGAGCGGGCCCTGCCGGAGGTGCGGCGTCTGCAACAGGCGCGCGAGAACCTGGCGCGGCAGACCCGCGAGCTGGAAAAACTGAAAACTGCCTACGAGAAGGAAAAAGAAGAATGGGAAAAACAGAACGAAACCTTTAACCCTGACGAGCTGGAGGCGGTGCGCGGTCGGGTGGCCACCCTGCCACTGCTCGAGGCCAAGGCGCGAACGCTCGCGGCGCTGGGCGGGGCGGACGGCGACGGCGAGGCCACGCCCTACGACGAGACCGCCTACCGCGAGATCGAGGCCCGGTTGCAGGAGCTGCGCGAACGGCAGAAGGCGGCCGCCGAGGCCGAGCGGCTACGAAAGCGCCATGGCGAGCTGCTAAAACGGCGCGAAGCGTTGTTGCGCGAGCGTGAGAAGAAACAGCAGGAGCTCGACCGCCTGACCGCGGCGGGCAAGCAGGTGGCGGCTGAGCTGGAAGAGTTCAAGAAACGCCACGCGGAGGAGCAAAAACGCGCATCGCTGGCCGCATACCGTCACCTGCTCAAGCCCGGCGAGCCCTGCCCGCTCTGCCTGCAACCGGTAACCGCGCCGCCGCCGCCGCCGATAGAGGAGAGTGCGCTGGCGGAGCTCGAAGAAGCCGTGCGCAAAAAAGATGCCGAGGTGCAGCAGCTGCGCGAGGCCTGGTCCGAGGCCAGCGGCTTTATCAAGGGCCTCCAGCGGCAGCTGGGCGAGCTGGAGGGGCAGTTGGTGCTGCTGGAAAAGGACCTGCAGCGTTTGGGGGCCGGCGAGCCGGTGGACGCCGCGCGGATAGCGGAGCTGGAGGGTCGGCTGGCGGCCATGCGCCGGGGCCTGGCGGCGGAGATAGCCGCCCAGATTGGCGGGCTCGAGCCGGCCGCCTACGCCCGCGAGCTGCGCAAGCGTCTGGCGGAC
>Ga0256833_1000144_pt1 | contig 55926 bp, 56 predicted proteins | sample 356284metaG_FD_190535 | JGI IMG/M metagenome (GOLD analysis project Ga0256833, IMG submission 190535) | Hydrothermal vent microbial communities from Mid Atlantic Ridge, Atlantic Ocean - 356-284 | ecosystem: Environmental > Aquatic > Marine > Hydrothermal vents | place: Atlantic Ocean: Mid... | reverse complement strand
ATTTGTTTAGAGTTAAGTTGACAATTTTGTAAGTTAGAGTTGACAAATTTGTTAAAGCTCTAAGGTATCGTAGAGTTTTGGCAGATAGACCTTGTTAATTCCTGCTTCTTTTACTTTCCCGTAGAAAGCTTCTTGAACTTCTCTCTCTCCGTGGACCAATATAACTTGAGTCTCCCTATGGGAAGCCTTTTTGAGCCAATGTAAAAGCTGTGGCTGGTCTGCGTGGGAGGAAAAGCCGTTAATGGTATAGACCTTTGCGTTAACCTTTACTATTTCGTTAAATACTTTTACTTTCCTTTTACCTTCAACTATCTCCCTACCTAAAGTTCCTTCTGCCTGGTAGCCTACGAAAACTATTGAGTTATTCTTGTCCCAAATCCTGTGTTTTATGTGGTGAAGTATCCTTCCGCCGGTGCACATTCCGTTCCCGGCTATTATTATTGCCCTTCCACGGTAGTAGTTAATTTTCTTTGACTCTTCAACTGTCTTTGTAAACTCTAGGTAAGGGAAGTTAAAGAGTCCCCTTTCCCTCATTTCCTTTACTACTTTTTCCTCTAGGCACTCTGGGTGTCTTTTAAAGGTCTTAGTTATTGATATTGCTAGTGGAGAGTCCAGGAAGACTTTGCAGGGAGGGAGCTCCCTTTTTTCGTACATCTTCTTAAGGATGTAAAGTAGGTCTTGGGCCCTTTCAAGGGCAAATGTAGGTATGAGGACAACTCCATTCCTTTTAAAGGTGGAAAGTATCGCCTCTTTAAACTCTTCAACAGACTCTTTAAAACTCTTGTGTTTCCTGTTTCCGTAAGTTGTCTCTATGAGTACTATGTCTCCTTTTGGAGGTTCTTCAGGGTCTTTAATTAAGGGTTTTCCTTCGTTTCCTATGTCTCCGCTGAATATTAGCTTTTTCCCTTCAATTTCAATTTCAATAAACTCAGAGCAGAGGATGTGGCCTGCGTCGTGGAATTTAAACTTTATTGGGCCTACAGAGTACCACTTGTAAAAAGAACACTCTTTAAAGTGGCTAAAGGTGTCAAAAACGTCGTCAGTGGTATATAGGAGCTCCTTTGGCCTTTTCCCTTCTCTTAACCTCCTTCTGTTTTCCGTCTTTATGTTTTCCTGTTGAACTTGAGCAGCGTCAAGGAGGATAAGTCTTGATATGTCAATCGTCCCTGAAGTTGCAAAAATCTTTCCCTTAAATCCCCTCTTTACTAAAAGGGGAAGCCTTCCACAGTGGTCAAGGTGCCCGTGGGAAAGTATCACAAAGTCTATCTCTTCAGGTTTAAAGGTAAATTTGCCGTTAAGCTCTTCCAGCTCTTCGCTTCCTTGAAATAGTCCACAGTCAAGGAGGAACTTTGTGTTTCCAGTTTCTATTAGATGACAGCTTCCCGTGACTACGCCTGCGGCTCCGTTAAAGGTTATTTTCAACTTACTCTCCCGTTCCCTTTACTTTATATAGTACCATTGTTGGGAAGTCGTCGTAAACCAGTTTAAACAGGTTTTTATCATAGTTCCTCAGTATGTACATTTGGTTAAACATTGACCTAAAGGGCTGTTCAGCCATTAGTAAGTATAAAGTTCCCCTTTTTGTGATTACCTTTTCAATGGTTATCCCTAAAGGATTTCCGTAGTCCAATTCTTTAATTTCACTTCCTTTAATGACGTACCTTTTTACAGGTAAGCTCCTACCGTTTAAAACAACTTTCCCTAAAAGTTTGTCAAATACGGCGTTTTTGCAAAGGAGCTCTCCCTTACTCTCCCTACAGAAATTAAGCTCAATAATGCCGTTTCTCTCTCCCCTTTCAAGCTTAAAGTTCCAAGTTCCAAAGTAGTTTATCCAGAAGAACTTACCTATTTCATCTTCCGTAAAGGCCCAGTAAACCGGAGACTTAATCTTTTTAGAGTACTTACCTTTAAAGACTTCCTCTCTTATCTCTTCTGGTCTTTTCCCTTTTTTAAGGAGCTCCCTTATCCCTTCTGCTCCTAAATTTGAAATCCCCAAGATTACATTATAGGCAACCTGAGGGTTAGGTGTTGAATAGGAAGTGGCTACAAAGTAGGTTTTTGGTGATTTTTGACTTCCTCCATCATGGTAAGTTGCTCTTCTAGATAAGTACTGTATGGCGTAACCATAATCCCACCAAGTCCAGACCCAACTTCCTTTGGGGGTTAGACTTTTAAGTTTTAAGAAGTCCCCTTCAAGCTGAGGAGTTATTTTAGGCCTTGCAATTACTTTAAATGAAAGTGAGTTAAAAGCGATAATTGTTCCAGTTAGAAGGAGGAAACCGACCAGGTAGCCTCCCAGTTTCAGCTTTTCCTTTTTAAGAGTCCCTATTAAAAGGTCAAATACATATCCCAAACCGGCTCCTACGAAAGGAGCTAAGTACATTGCAAACCTATTCCCTCCAAAAAATGCCATTAAACCTATAAGGAAAATAGGTATTAAAATCAATGTTTCGTAGAATTTCCTCAAAAGGAGAAAGAAGAAACCTGCAATGCCTACAAAAAACAGAAGTTCATTTCCACATGTGAATTTGCCGATTTGGGGAACGTTAACGTGCCTAACTTCGCTAATTGACATTGATATATTGGGAAAACCTTGAACTTCTGGTTTGAAATAGTTTATTATGTAAGTTTTAGTTAATCCTACAAGGTTTGTTATTCCTTCAAAAACTAGAACCGGGTTAAAAAATAGAAAAGCTAAAAAAAGCTCTTTGGTTTTAAACCTTTTAGTGAAGAAGAAAGCTATCACGAAGAAAGTAAAAATTGCTAAGTTTATGCCTGGGTGTTGGTACCACCAGTAGTAGAGCTGAGAAGCTACTCCTGCAAGGAGTAGGCTAATTATCCTCTCTTTTCCCTCTGTTTTAAAGTAGTGGAGGAGGAAGAGGGCTATTGTAAATGGAAAGAAGAGGTTTAGCGAGTCTGTGTCAAACCTTGCTATTGAAGTCCTTACTAGGTAAAGGAGAGATACTACCGTTAAAAGTGAAGCTCCAAAGCCTGTAAAGGGTAGTCTAAGCTCGTAAAAGTAAAATACTAAGGGGATAACCACTAAAACTGCCAGAGCCGGAGTTAGCCATACTGAGACGTTTTCTATGTAAGTTCCTTGGGATTTTGCTATCTTTGCTCCAAGCCAGCTTTCCATAGGGATAATTTCCGGGTAGGTGGCGTTATCTGGAACAAACCTTAAAGGGTCTTTCTTTCCTCCCTTATAAGTGCCTTCAAGGTAATCTTTCCCGAACTTTGCAAAGTAGAAGGCGTCGTAGCTTGTAAAGAGAGCTCTCCCTTGGTAAAAGAAAAACTGTTTATACCTTTCCCAAACCTTTAGGTCGTCAAGTCTTATTTTCAGGCCTACCGTTAAGGGAATTAAAATCAACAGAAGCAGTAAAGAAACCTTTTTTGCTTTCAACTCTCCCCCTACTTTAGCTTCTCCCTTAAAGTCCCTTCACTTACGGGGCCTAAAATTACTTCTTCAATTTTACCCTCCTTGGTTATTACTAAAGCTGGCGTTGCAAGTATCCCTACGCTCCTTGCAGCTTCCGGGTTTTCTAAAACGTTAACCTTAATGAAACTAACTTTCTTAAGCTCTTTAGAGAGTTTCTTGTAAACAGGTTCTACCATTTGGCAGGGCTTACAGTTTGGAGAGTAAAAGTAAATTACCCCTTTTCCTTTTTTTAGTCTATTTACGTTTGGTATTCCTTCTGGAAGGGGTCTTCCCTTTAGGCTTTTTGCTTTCCACTTCCAGTAAAACCTTAAGCCTACAACAAATAAAAGTGAAAAGACTATTAAAACGAATATTATGTCAAAGAATATAGCTGCTACCTTTAAAAGGGGTTCTGGGATAGACATAACTATACCTCCCGGTTAAAATTGAAGCTAATTATAATAGGCTTAAGCGGAGGAGCCAATGAGTTATGAGCATAAGGAGATTGAGCTTAAGTGGCAAAAGGTTTGGGATAAAGAAGGAGTTTTTAAGAGCTCCCCTTCAGCTTCTAAGAAGTACTATGTTCTTGAAATGTTCCCCTACCCTTCGGGAAAAATTCACATGGGGCACGTTAGGAACTACTCTATAGGAGATGTAATAGCAAGGTTTAAGAGGATGAAAGGTTTTAACGTCCTTCACCCTATGGGCTGGGATGCTTTTGGGCTTCCGGCTGAGAACGCCGCCATAAAAAGTGGAGTTCACCCTAAAGAGTGGACCTTTTCAAACATAGAGAATATGAAGGAAGAGCTTAAGAGGCTAGGCTTTTCTTACGATTGGGAAAGGGAGATAGCAACTTGTTCCCCTGAGTATTATAAGTGGAACCAGTGGCTGTTTTTAAAGATGCTTGAAAAGGGAATAGCTTATAGGTCAAAGGCTCAAGTTAACTGGTGTCCCTCTTGTCAGACCGTCCTTGCAAACGAGCAGGTTGACGAGGAGGGAAGGTGTTGGAGGTGTGGAACTACCGTTGAGCAAAGGGAGATTGACAGCTGGTTTTTAAGGATAACAGACTACGCTGAAGAGCTCTTAAAGGACCTTGAACTCCTTAAGGGCTACTGGCCTGAGCCTGTAATAACTATGCAAAGGAACTGGATTGGAAAGAGCGTAGGTGCCGAAGTTGAGTTTAAGGTTGAGGGCAGGGATAGTGTTATAAAGGTCTTTACCACAAGACCAGATACTCTTTTTGGGGTAACTTACCTGGTTTTAGCTCCGGAAAATCCTTTAACCCTTGAGTTGTCTAAAGGGACTCCTCAAGAAAGGGAAGTTAGGGATTTTGTTGATAAAATTAGGAAAACTGAAAAGAGGAAAAGGGCAACTGGAGAGCTTGAGAAGGAAGGAGTTTTCTTAGGAGTTTACGCTGTTCACCCTCTTACCGGGGAGAGAGTTCCAGTATATACTGCCAACTTCGTTTTAATGGACTACGGAACGGGAGCCGTAATGTCCGTTCCAGCTCACGACCAAAGGGACTTTGAGTTTGCTAAAAAGTACCGTTTACCTGTAAAGGTTGTAGTTTCTCCGAAAGGTGAAGAGCTAGACCCTCAGTCGCTCACTCAAGCTTATACGGCCGGCGGAGTTTTGGTTAATAGTGGCAAGTTCTCAGGACTAGAGAGTGAAAAGGCGAAAGAGGAGATAGTTAAAGAGCTTGAAAGGCTAGGTAAAGGAAGAAGAAGCGTTCAATACAGGTTAAAAGATTGGAACATATCAAGACAGAGATACTGGGGAACTCCTATTCCGGTTATTCACTGCCCAAACTGTGGCATAGTTCCAGTTCCTGAAAAGGAGCTCCCAGTTAAGCTGCCAGAGAGAGCTCCCCTTTTAGGGGAAGGACGCTCTCCCCTTGAAAGGGTTCCAGAGTTTATAAAAGTTAAGTGCCCAAAGTGTGGAGCTCCTGCTAAAAGAGACCCAGACACAATGGACACCTTCTTTGACTCTTCCTGGTATTTCTTAAGGTACTGTTCCCCGAAAGAGGAAAAACTTCCCTTTAACCCAAAAGAGGCTTCTTACTGGATGGTAGTTGACCAGTACATAGGGGGAATAGAGCACGCCGTTTTACACCTCCTCTATTCAAGGTTCTTTGCTAAAGTTTTAAGGGACATAGGCCTTTTTAAAGAGCCTGATGATTCCCATCAGATAGAGTTCTTTAAGAGTGGAGAGCCCTTTAAGAACCTCTTAACCCAAGGTATGGTTAACAAGAGGTGGATTAGCGTAAAGGGACTCCTTGAAGCCTTAAACTTAACTGAAGAGAGCCCGCTTGGAGCTCTCATAAAAGCTTTAACTGGAAAGGATGTTGAACTCTCCGAAACCATAGGTTCCCTAATGAAGAGGAACCACATTACCCTTGGAGATAACGCTATTTTGCTCCTTAGCACTGAGGAGATTTCAAAATTCCTTGATAGAGAGCCTTCTTTAGTTTTAAAGCCCTATGAGGAAAAGTTCGGTGAAGTCTCAAAGATGAGCAAGTCTAAGTTAAACATAGTTAACCCTTCTGAGATGGTTGAGAAGTACGGAGCAGACGCTACAAGGCTCTACGTTCTCTTTGCTGCCCCTCCCGAGTCAGAGTTTGAGTGGAAAACTGAAGGGATAGAAGGAGCTTACAGGTTTTTAAGGAAACTCTTTAACTTCGTCAGCGAAAATAGGGAGCTCTTAAAGAGTTCTTATCAGGGGGAGCTCTCTAAAGAAGGAAAAGAGCTTAGAAGGAAAACCCACCAGACCCTTAAGAAGGTCTCCTCTGAACTTGACGAAAGGTTTAAGTTTAATACGGCGATAGCAAGTATTATGGAGCTCTTTAACCAGATTACGAGCTTTAAACCTCAAACTGAGGGTGATAAAGGAGCCCTCAAAGAGGCTGTGGAAAAGCTGTTAATTATGCTCTATCCCTTTTCTCCTCACATTTGCGAAGAGCTCTGGGAGCTTATAGGTAAGGGAGAGCTCTTAGCTAAAACCTCCTGGCCGGAAGTTGACGAAGAGGCGCTGAAAGAGGAAGAAGTTGAAATTCCAGTTCAGGTAAATGGGAAAGTTAGGGCTGTCGTAAAGGTTCCCTCTGATGCCAAAGAGGAGGAAGTTAAAGAGCTGGTTTTAAGGGAACCTAAGGTGCAAAGAGTTTTAGAAAACAAAGAAATTGTTAAGTTTATATACAGGCCGAAGAGGATAGTAAACATTGTTGTGAGGTAGGTTTGCTGAGATTCCTTTCTCTCCTTTTACTTCTTTTACTCGGCGGGTGTGCAACTACCGGCTCTTTTACTAAGCCGAAGAAACCTGAGCACCTTTACTTGGAGCCCATAACAAACAGGACCTCCCAAGAAGGGCTTGACGTTATCTTCACTCAAGTTGCAGATGAGGTTTTCTACTCAGACCCTCGGTTTAAGGTTGATTCACTTCCGGTTCCAGATAGAACTCTCGTTGTTAAGGTGTCTGTAAACTCTGTTTCTGCGACCCCTGTTGGTTATGACAGAAATGATGTTGCGAGAGAGTACATGTTAACCGTTAAGGCTACTGTAAAGGTCTTTAAATATGGCTATAAAAAGCCGCTTTATACATTTCAAGTTGAGAGATACGGCTTTTATAACACTTACGGAACAGCTTCTGACATAGAGGAGAAGAGGAGAGAGTGTTTAAGGAGGGTAGCTAGGGAAATATTTAGGGAAGTGGGAGAGAGGCTTTACTACAATGAAGGTCTTAAAGGAGTTCAAAGACGGTAGATTTAGGCTTATATTGTTTAACTGGGAAGGTAAAGAATTCCTTTACTTGGAAGATAAGGAGCAGGGAAGCGAAAGCCTCTGCCTTGTTGAAGGGGAAGTTCCCTTAAAAGAGCTCTGGGAAGAATACCTTAAAGATAAAAGTTTCTGTCTCCCTTGCCAACTCCTCCTTTACTTTGACAAAAAGGTTTTAAAGTACGGAAACAGTGTTGCAGAGCTTGGTTTAACTGTAGATAGGTTGGAAAGGTTAAAGGAGGTGATAAATGATAAGGGTTGATTGTAGAGGTTTAGCCTGCCCCGTTCCGGTTTTAAAGACCAAGGAAGCTTTGGAGAAAGTCGCTCAGGGGGAGCTCCTTGTCATAGTTGACAACAAAGCCTCAAGGGAAAATGTCAAGCGTTTTGCTCAAAAAATGGGATGCTCTGTTGAGGTTGAAGAAAAGGGGGGCGAGTATCACATAAAGATTTTTAAAGGCTCTTTAAAAGAGCCTAGAGAAACTGAAAATAGAGAAGGTTCTTCTAAAGAGAAGGTAATTACTGTTTTAATAGCCTCTTCTTATGTTGGTGAAGATAAAGAGCTTGGGGGGATACTCATTAAAGGTTTTATAAAAACCTTTCTAAACGCAGACCCTACGCCTAAGAGGATAATTCTAATTAACACTGCAGTCAAACTTGCCTGTAAGGGAGCTGACGAAGAGATATTGTCTGCTTTAAAAGAGCTCCAAAGTAAAGGGGTTGAAATTATCTGCTGTGGAACCTGTCTTGACTACTTTAAACTCCTTGACCACCTTGAAGTAGGTGTAGCTTCAAACGCCTACGACGTCGTTCAAGCTCTGGTTAACTCTGACTTGGTTGTTCGCCTTTAAAAGTTTTTAAGTAGCATACCGCAGATAGGCTCCCCATAAATACGGTTGTTAAGTATAAAACTCCTATACCTAATGGGGCTAAAATTAGACTTACTATGAATACGAGCCCTAACAGGATGAAGGCGGTAAGTATTAGTCCTCCTAAGGTAATGAGCTTAAAGTACTCAAAAGAGAGGGTCTTTTTCCATAAAGAAGGTGAGAAGATTTTAAACATAGCTAAAAATGCGTCTCCGAAACCTTCTTTTTCCATAGCATATCCTAAAGCTAAGGGATAAACGTAAATAAACCAAGAGATTAGTATTAGAACTACTGAAAAGGAGACAAAGAGCTTAAGGAGCTCCTTCGTTAATTCATCCTCCTTAAAGGAAATTCCTACTAAGATTCCAATTCCTATAATTATTAAGACCAGCACCACATTAATAATAAAAGAGGCCAGGAATATACCTGCGGAGCTCTCTAACCTCTCCTTAAAAATCCTTGCTACTGACGAGTTTTCAAGGAATGATAAGAGCTCCTCGTTTGAGGGGAGCCCCGTATAAAAGGGAGTTGAGTAGTAAACCATCAATTGGGTTGATATAAGCTGAATTACTATGTTGGAGAAGATGGAGGTAATGTGGAAAAGCGAAAGGGGAATAAATGTAAGGAGAATAAGCCCGTAAATTAAAAGAGCTTTCCAGTTTTTTATCACTGCTTTAAACGAGTAGTTTAAGATTAAGCTAATCTCTTCCATGGCTTTTTAAGTGGTGCTGGCGGGGGGACTTGAACCCCCGACCTGGGCATTACGAGTGCCCCGCTCTGCCAACTGAGCTACGCCAGCTTAGCCTTTCTCCTTTTCGCAGTATCTCTCAAGAAGGGTAGGTACTCCAAGTTTGTGAATCAGTATTGAAGAAGGACACAGCCCCGTTATTGCGTAGAACATAAGCATAAACCCTACAAATGCTGTAAAGTAGAAGAAGTACTTGTTTCCTGTGTAAAGGCCTAAAATAACGCTAAAGAAGACAAAAAAGCCTGCCAGAAAAGAGGTAATCCTCTCTACATACCAACTGTCAGTTTTAGCCCTGTATATCGCCATTTCCCTTTTCCTCCCGGTAAATTAGCCTGCAGTCTTTTGGAACTTCCTTGTAGAGCTCTCTGCTTCCTATAAAATTACCACCGAAGCAGACTCCTGCAAGCTCTCCGGCCAAGTTAAATATAAAACCGTTAGCCGTACAGTTCCCCTCTTCAAATAGGGAGAAATTAAGCTCTTTGCCACTATAGTTTACCATAACTCCGTATTTTGAGACTTCTCCCATTTCAACTTGTGGCGGGAAGAGCCCTGGCAGTTTCAGCTTTACTACTACCGTTCCGCCTTTGCATATGTAAGCGCTTTTTACCTTGAAAGTTCCGTAGTTCTTCAGGTCTCCTTGAGTAAAAGACCACTCTAACGGGTAAAAGGTTAATAGGTAAAGGTCCGTTCCCTCTTTTGTTTGCTCTGCTTTCAGTATTACGGCCGGTTTCTTTTCAATGCCACACTTAAGGTAGAAAATGTAAGTTGGAATTATACTTTTAAGCTCTTCTATTCTCTTTAAGACCTCTTCTGGAACTTCTCCTTGGGTTTCGTTCCCTTCCAATGTTTGATTTCCCGTAGCTGACAAGGGTATTTTTTCTACTCTCTTTACTTTTATCCTGTTGGTTATAACTGATGGGTTGTTGAAAAGGTAAATAACTATAAGAGAAACTACTATGACCGCAACTAAGAACGCTATAAGTAGGTTAAGGAGTTTCTCCTTCAACTTGGCTAATCTCCCTCCTTGCCTTTGCTGCAAGTTCTGAAGACGGATTTACATTTATACACTCTTTTAGGTACTTGACTCCGTTTTCTTCATCTCCCTCCTTTAAAAAAAGTTCCCCTAAAGCACAGTAAGGGTATTGAAGGTTAGGGTAAAGGGAAGTTAGCCTAAAGTATATATCTTTAGCTTTATCATCTTCCCCTTCCTTTTCTAGGAGCTTCGCAAGTTCTATGTAGGCAGGAGCGTAGTCTGTGTTGTTTCTTATGGCTAAAATTAGGTAATTTTTGGCTTCTTCCGTTTTTCCTTCCTTAAGTGCAAGGAGAGCCAGCCTGTAATAGGCCACTTCAGGGGTAAGGTAAAGGGGATTACTTAAGGCTTTCTCGTAGAACTCCTTTGCTTTCTTTAGTTCTCCTTTCTCCTCGTAAAGTATCCCAAGGTTAAGCCAAGCTTCAGAGAAGTTAGGCTTAAGTTTTAGAGCTCTCCTTAGGTACTTTTCCGCTTCCTGGTAATTTCCCCTTCTTATAAAGGCAAGTCCTATTGCGTTATAGATTTTTGGGTCTTTTGGGTTGAGCTTTTCAGCTTTAAAGAGGTAGTTTAAGGCTAAAGGCACTTCCCCTATTTCAAGGTAAGCAAGTCCTATCTGGTAGTATCCCTCTGCTCTTTCTTTTGGAGTTGGTTTTTGAACTTGGCTTACCTGAGGGGGCGGTAAAGGGCGGGGTTTTGTCTTTTCTCCCCTATTTAGTAGGGGAATACAGGAGGTAAGGGACAGGGCAATTAATGCTAACCCTAACTTTTTCATTGCCTTCCCTTAATTAAGAGTAAAGCTTCCATTCTAGTAGGTTCTCTCCTCATAACTCCTTTTACAGAGCTTGTTACCGTGTAAGAGCCTGGTTTTTTAACTCCCCTCATTATCATACATAGGTGCTGAGCTTCTATAACCACCATTACGCCTTTTGCTTTAAGCTTTTCCATTATAGCTTCTGCTATCTGTTCAGTCATTCTCTCTTGTAGCTGGAGCCTTTTAGAGTAAACGTCAATTATCCTTGCCAGTTTTGAAAGGCCCGTAACTTTGTTGTCTGACGGTATGTAGGCCACGTGGGCCTTACCGAAAAAGGGGAGCATGTGGTGTTCGCACATTGAGTATATAGGTATGTCTTTAACTATTATCATCTCGTCGTACTTTTCTGTAAATAGGACGAGATGTTTTTCCGGAGAGTCTTTGTAGCCAGATAGTATCTCTTCGTACATCTTTGCAACTCTTCTTGGGGTCTCCTTTAGTCCTTCTCTTTCCGGGTCTTCCCCGATTGCTAATAGTATCTCCCTTACTGCTTTTTCTATTCTCTCTCTGTCAAAAGCCAACTTAAGCCTCCAGTTGTGGGTTGAGTCCTATGTCTTTTATGTCTTTTCCCTCTTCTTCTTTCCGGAAACTCCCTCCGTTTGAGGGGGTATCGTCGTCTTTTAAGAGCTCCCCTCTTATTGCTAAGTCTATCTCTTCTCCCGTTAAGGTCTCTTTTTCTAGGAGGGCTTTTGCAAGGTTTTCTAACTTGTTCATGTTCTGTGAAAGGAGCTCCTTTGTCCTGTTATAGGTCTCGTTAATTATCCTCTTTACCTCTTTGTCTATAAGCCTTCTTAACTCCTCACTTACTATCTCAACTGGTTCTCCAAATTGCTCCCTTATTTTAACAGCTATAGGGCCTATCTTCTCGCTCATTCCCCACTCTGCAACCATTTTCCTTGCAAGTTCCGTTGCCCTTTCTATGTCGTTTCCTGCTCCAGTTGATATGGTTCCCAAGGCCAGCTCCTCTGCAACCCTTCCTCCAAAGAGAACCGCGAGTTTGTCAAGGAGGTACTCTTTTGTGTAAGTGTACCTATCCTCTTCTGGAAGCTGTTGAGTAATTCCCAGTGCTTTACCCCTCGGGATTATGGTTATCTTGTGAACTTTGTCTGCGTTTGGTAGTAGCTTTGCAACAAGGGCGTGTCCTGCCTCGTGGTAGGCGGTGGTTATCTTCTCCTTTTCAGAAAGGACTACGCTCTTCCTCTCTATTCCCATTGTTACTTTGTCTTTTGCCTCCTCAAAGTCCTCCATCATAATCTTTCCGTGGTTCTTTCTGGCTGCAATTAGGGCTGCCTCGTTTACTATGTTTGCAAGGTCTGCACCTGAAAAGCCAGGAGTAGAGCGGGCTATTACTTCAAGGTCAACGTCTTCTCCTAAAGGTTTGTCTTTGGTGTGAATTTTTAGTATTTCAAGCCTTCCCTTAACGTCAGGTAGAGGAACGAATATCTGCCTGTCAAACCTTCCAGGCCTTAAAAGGGCAGGGTCAAGGATGTCTGGCCTGTTTGTTGCTGCTATTACTATTATCCCGTCGCTACTTTCAAACCCGTCCATCTCTACTAAAAGCTGGTTTAATGTCTGCTCCCTCTCGTCGTGGCTTCCGCTTATGCCTGCTCCCCTTTTCCTTCCCACTGCGTCTATCTCGTCTATAAAGACTATACAGGGAGCGTGTTTTTTAGCCTGCTCAAAGAGGTCCCTAACCCTTGAGGCACCCACTCCTACGAACATCTCTACGAACTCTGAACCGCTAACGGAGAGAAAAGGAACGTTTGCTTCTCCGGCTATTGCCTTTGCAAGTAGGGTTTTACCGGTTCCCGGAGCTCCAGCCAGTAAAACTCCCTTGGGGATTCTCCCTCCAAGTTGCTGGTATTTCTTAGGGTTCTTTAAGAAGTCAACTATTTCGGCTACTTCTTCTTTAACCTCGTCTATTCCTGCTACGTCTTTAAAGGTCACTTTAGGCTTGTTGTCTATGAATATCTTTGCCCTGCTCTTTGCAAAAGATAGGGCTTTTGAGCTTCCCGCGTTCATCTGCCTCATCATACTTAGCCAGAGGAGAATGAGGAAAATCATAGGAAGCCAAGAAACTAAAACCGTTATGTACCAAGGACTTCCCTCTTCAGGTCTAACTTCAATTTCAACTCCTTTTTTGTTCATCTCTTTAATTACGTCTGTGTAGCCGGGGGGTAGGTAGGTTTCAAATCCCTTTCCTTCTTTTGTGAACCCAATAACTTTTTGCCCTTGAATTATTACTCTTTTTACTTCTCCTTTCTCAACTTGTTTAACAAAAGTTGAGTAAGGTTCTACGGGAGTTCTTCTCTGGCTTGAATTAAAGAAGTTAAATGCCAAAACTATTAAGAGGGCTATTCCTAACCATAGGGCTATGTTTTTGCTTATCTCTTTAATTTTGTTCATGCTTCCTCTCCTTCTACTTTAGCTATGTAGGGTAGGTTCCTAAACTTTTCGTCTAAATCTAATCCGTAGCCTACTACAAAGTAGTTGGGTATTTTAAAGCCGACTATGTCGGCCTTTACTTCTTTCTCCTTTTCCTTTTCAAGGAGGACGCAGACTTTTACCTCTCCTGCACCTTCTCTTTGCACCCACTCTTTGGCAAACTTTAGGCTCTTCCCGCTGTCTAATATCTCGTCAACTATTAAAACCTTCTTACCTTTTAAGTTTACTTTTGGAAGGAGTTCCACTTGGAGCTCCCCGCTTCTCTGTCCTTTATAGCTTTTTACTTTCATAAAGTACACTTCAACCTGCCTTTCAATGTTCCTTACAAGGTCTGCGGTGAAAATAAAAGCTCCCTTTAAGAGGGAGATAATTATAAACTTCCCTTTAAAGGTCTTCTCTATCTGCTTTGCAATCTCTTTAACTTTTCCTTCTATCTCCTCTTCTCCAATTAGCCTCTTTAGCTTCAAACTCAACTCCTACGAAGGGTTTTTCAACTTCTCTTTCTCTGGCATATAGGTTCGGGATAAATACTATCTCTCCTGAGACCTCAACTACGGGAATTTCCCACCTTAAAGTTGCAGGAACCTTTTTCTCAATGAGGAACTTTTTAAGGCTTTTGGAAAAGCCTTTAAATTTAAGCTTGTCTTTAGGTTTCCTGCTTCTAACAATTATAGCCTTTCTGCTGAGTTCTGAAAGGGAAGCTATAGGAGTCCCTTTATTAAGTAGGAGCTTTAACTTACCTAGCTGAGTTTCTATCTCAAAGGGGAGCTTTTCTACTGTGTACTCAAAGCCCAAGGTTTTTCCCTTTTTTTCCTTTGTAATTATCAGGTTCTCCTGCTCTTTGTAGGCATAAAGGTTTTCTCTAAGGTGGAGCTCCCCAAAACCCTCTTTTTTGCTCAGCTTTAAAAGGGAGTCAACTTTCTCTTTTGATAGTCCCTTTCCGCTTAGCCTCTTGGAGATTTCAATTAAGAGCTCTTTCCTTAAGAGAGGGTGAAGCTTGAGGAACTCTTTAATGTTTATAACTGCCTCTTTCCCTTTTAGGAACTTTGATATTAAAGGCTCTATTTGAGATGTTATGAAGCTTTCAACTTCCCTTAAAAGGCAGGAGCTCCTTAAAACTGCCTCCTCAACTTTTGGGTTAATCTCCTTTAAAAGGGGAACTACCTTTAACCTTACTAAATTCCTCTCAAAGTCAAGAGAGAAGTTGGAGCTGTCAGTTATAAACTCTGCTCCTTTCTCTTTAAGGTATCTTTCCACCTCTTCCCTGCTAACTTCAAAGAGGGGCCTTATAAAGACCTCCCTTTTTGGGAGAAAACCTCTGAGGCCTTTTATTCCGCTTCCTTTAGTTAAGTTTAACAAAACAGTTTCAAGGAGGTCTGAAGAGGTGTGTCCTAAAGCTACGAGCTCCCCTTTAAACTCTTTTAAAGCCTCTTTTAAGGCTTTATAGCGGAGCTCCCTTGCCACGGCCTCAACGTTGCTTCCCTTTGACTTCTCCTTCACATTAACCCTTTTAACTATTAAAGGGACATTTAACTTGCTTGTTAGCTCTTTTACGAACTCCTCGTCCCTTAAAGACTCTTTTCCCCTCAACTGGTGGTTTACATGAACTGCTCCCAGCTTAAGGTTTAGCTCTTTCTGGAGCTCTAAGAGGACAAGCAAAAGTGCAACAGAGTCTGGTCCTCCTGAGAGGGCAACTAAAACTTTGGAACCTTGAGGAATAAGGTGGAACTTAGATATTGTTGACCTGACTTTCTCTTTAAACATTGGCAAAAAGGAATAGGAGTTGGTGGCGACGGGTGGAGTCGAACCACCGACCTGGCGGGTATGAGCCGCCCGCTCTAACCACCTGAGCCACGTCGCCACATTGGTATGGGAAAATATATCTCCTACACTTGGAAGTGTCAATAAAATGGTCTAAAATTCGGCAAGTTAAAAAAGAGGAGGAAGTCGTGGCAAAGAGAGTGGTTCTTGCCTACTCTGGAGGCCTTGACACTTCAGTAATAGTAAGGTGGCTTGCAGATAGAGGATTTGAGGTAATTACCTATACTGCAGATGTAGGTCAAGGAGAGGAGCTTGACGAGATTCCACAGAAAGCCAAGGCTTCAGGAGCGGTAGAGGCCATAGTTGACGACATAAAGGAAGAGTTTGCTAGGGAATACTGCCTTCCCCTTATGAGGGCAACTGCGCTTTACGAGGGGAAATACCCTTTAATTTCTGCCCTTTCAAGACCTTTAATAGCTAAAAAGTTGGTTGAAGTTGCCCACAAAGTAGGAGCAGACTACGTTGCCCACGGCTCAACAGGCAAGGGAAACGACCAAGTGAGGTTTGAAGCCTCAGTGTGGGCTTTAGACCCGGACATTGAAGTTTTAGCACCTGTTAGGGAGTGGGAGTTTAAGTCAAGGGAAGAGGAGATAGAGTACGCTAAAAAGCACAACATACCGGTAGTTGCAACTAAGGAGAAACCCTACTCTTACGATAGAAACCTGTGGGGAGTTGCAATAGAGGCTGGACCTTTAGAGGACCCCTACGCTGAGCCTCCAGAGGATGCCTTCGTTATAACTAAAGACCCCTTAAGAGCTCCGGACTCTCCAGAGTACCTTGAGATAGAGTTTGAAGAGGGAGTGCCCGTTTCCCTTAACGGCAAGGAGTATAAGGAGCTCTGGAAGTTAATATGGGACTTAAACGAGATAGCAGGAAAGCACGGCTACGGCCGTATAGATATGGTTGAGAACAGGCTTGTAGGGATAAAGTCCCGTGAAGTGTATGAAAGCCCTGCAGGACTTCTCCTTATAAGAGCTTACGATGAGCTTGAGAGTTTAGTCCTTGACAGGTTTACCTACCACTACAAGCAGAGCCACGTTAAGCATCCTTACGCAGAGCTTGTTTATGAGGCCCTTTGGTTTACTCCTTTAAGGGAAGCTTTAGATGCTTTTAACGAAAGGATAGCTCCTCTTGTTAACGGTAAGGTTAGGTTTAAGCTCTTTAAAGGCTCTGCTCAAGTGGTTGGAAGGAGCTCCCCCAACTCCTTATACTCTGAAGACCTTGCTACTTACAGTCCGAAAGATGCTTTTGACCACAAGGCAGGAGCGGCCTTTACCAAGGTTTGGAGTTTACCCCTTAAGGTAATGGGAAGAGTTAGAAAAAGTAAAGGAGGAGACAGATGAAATACGAGCTAGAGAAGAGAGACGATGTAATCTACCAGCTCAACCTCTTTGCCGAGCCTGAGGAGGTAAAGAAAGAAGTTGAACTTATCGCTAAGGAAATCAGGAAAACGGCTAAAGTTCCAGGCTTTAGGCCGGGAAGGGCTCCCCTCAACATCATAAAGAGGAACTTTAAAGAGGAGATAAAGGACGCTTTAATTAGGACCTTCCTCCCCAAGGAACTTTCTAAAGTTATAGAGAAGGAGAACCTTAAGCTCTTATCTGACCCTGTTGTAAAAGAGGTGGAGTTTGACATTGATAAGGGGGAGTTTAAGGCTGTTTTACTCCTTGAAGTAAAGCCAGAAATAGAGCTTAAGAAGGAGGACTATACAGGTATAAAGGTTAAGAAGACTACAAGGAAAATAGGTGAGGAAGACGTTGATAAGGTTATTGAAGGCCTTAGGAATCAGCTTGTCAAGTGGAAAGAAGTAGATAGGGAGTGTAAGGAAGGAGATTTAGTGGAGCTTGAGTATGAGACGGAGATAGAAGGGCAGGAAAAGCCCGTTAAAGGCTCTGTTGCGGTAGTTTTAGGGCAGAAACAGCTTTGGCCTGAGGTAGAAAGTGAGGTTTTAAGCAAAAAAGCGGGGGAAGAAGGTGAGGTTGAATTCACCGCCTCAGACAACAAGGAAGTTTACGGGGAAGCTGCCGGTAAGAAGGTAAAGGTTAGGTTTAAGCTTAAGTCTGTTAAGGAGAAGGAGCTCCCGGAAGTTAACGACGACTTTGCCAAAAAGCTTGGCTTTGAGTCTGTAGAAGAGATGAGGAAGAAGATAAGAGAAGACCTTGAGATTTCTGAAGAAACGAGAGAGCAGGAGGAAGTAGAAGACCAGATTGTTGAACACCTTCTTTCAAAAGTTAAAGTTCCGGTTCCTCCTTCCCTCTTTAACCTTGAAGTAAGGGCCCAAGCCGAAAACCAGCTGAGGCGCTTAGCTCAAATGGGAGTAAATGTTAACCAACTTTCATCTGAAGTGCTACTTGACATGGTTAAACCAACGGCGGAAAAGACCGTAAAAGTTAAGCTCCTCCTTGAAAAAGTCGCAGAGCTTGAAGGCATAGAAGTTAGCGATGAGGAACTTGAGGAAGAGATTAAAAAGCTTGCAGATTCCCTCTTTGGAGGCGATTACGTTGAAGCTAGGAAGTCCTTGGAGGAAAGGGGACTTCTTAATATGATTAGAGAAGACGTTAGAAGGCAGAAGGCCCTTGATAGGCTCGTTGAGCTTGCTGAGGTTGAAGAGGTTTCAGAGGAAAAGTAATTACTCAAACCTCCCCTCTTTGGGGAGGTATTTCTGCAACCTGTAGTTAAACTCCCTTAAAGTTAAACCGAGAAGCTTTGCTGCTTTGGTTTTTACGCCATTACTTTTCTTTAAGGCTTCAAGAAGGTATTTCTTTTCTAGAGAGCTTATAACTTCCTTAAGGTTAATTCCCTCTTCTGGTATTTTAACTTCTTCTTCAATGGGTTGCTCTTTTCCTTTAGCGTAGTTTTTCCCTAAAATCCCGTCTTCCATTAGGATAACTTCCCTTTCAACTATGTTCCTCAGCTCCCTAACGTTCCCTTCTAAAGGGAGCTCCGTTAAGCTCTTTACAAAGTCGGGAGATATCTTCCGAAGTTCCTTTTTATACTTATCTGCAAATTTCCTTGCAAAGAACTCTACGAGTAAGGGAATGTCTTCCTTCCTTTCCCTTAAAGGGGGAATTTCTAAGGTAATAGTTGACAGCCTGTAGTAAAGGTCCTCCCTAAAATTTCCCTTTTTTATCTCTTCTTTTAGGTTTTTGTTTGTAGCCGCTATTATCCTTACGTCAACTTCCCTTTCCTTCGTATCCCCTAAAGGTATAAACTTCTTCGTCTCTAAAAACCTAAGTAGTTTTGATTGAAGTTCCAACGGCATGTCTCCTATCTCGTCAAGGAATAGGGTTCCTCCTTGGGCTTTCTCTATTAGTCCCTTTTTGTCTGAAGAGGCACCGGTAAACGCTCCTTTCCTGTATCCAAAGAGTTCACTTTCAAGTAGGTTTGAAGGTAATGCTGCACAGTTTATCGCTAAAAAAGGTTTGTCCTTCCTGTTGCTAAGCTGGTGAATTGCCCTTGCAACTACTTCTTTACCTGTTCCACTCTCTCCAAGGATTAAAACGTTTACATCGTAGGGAGCTATTTTCCTTATCTGCTCCTTTAACCTCTCTATCTTTGGACTTTTGCCTATAAAACCGGGGAACTCCTCTTTTCTCAGCTCTTCCTTTAACTCTATCTTCTCTGAGACGTTCCTTAAAATTAGTTTCAGCTCTTCAAGTTTAAAGGGCTTTTCTATGTAGTCGTAAACTCCAAGTTCAAAGGCTTCCTTTACGGTTTCTGTAGTTGCGTAAGCTGTTATTATTATTACTTCTGGGCTCTCTTTAACGCTTTTGGCTTTCCTTACGACTTCCATTCCCGAGCCGTCAGGAAGGCGAAGGTCTGCTATTATGAGGTGGTAATTGTCTTTTTTGAGCTTCTCTAACCCTTCCTTTAAGCTCCTTGCTTCTTCAACTTCGTAGTTAAAGTCTTCTAAGATAATCCTTAGAATCTCCCTTAAGGAGTCTTCGTCTTCAAGGATAAGAGCTTTCATTTTGCCTCCTTTAAAGGAATCTTAAGGACGAACCTTGCCCCTCCCAAAGGGCTGTCTTCAACGAAGACGAAACCTCCAAAGTCAATGGTTATCTTCTTTACAAGTGCAAGGCCCAGTCCTGAGCCGTTTTTCCTTCTTGAGAAGAAGGGCTCAAAGACCCTAAACCTGTCCTCGTAAGGAATTCCAGGGCCGTCGTCTTCAACGCTTAGAGTAATCCACTCCCCTTCTTTGTAGAGGTTTACCTTTACCTTACTCTTAGCCCACTGAGTAGCGTTCCTTAAAAGGTTTTCCACAACGGAGCGAAGAGAGGATGGGTCTATAGTTATGTAAAAGTTTTCCCCTTTAAACTCTATTTCTTTACCGCTACTTTCAAGGCTTTCAATTACCTCTTCTACTACTTTCTTTAAGTCAACTTTTACTTTTTCTCTGTTTGATGGTCTTGCCAGGTTTAAAAAGTCCTTTAGAATTTTGTCTAACCTCTCTGTTTCCTTTTTAACTATTTTTAAGAGCTTTTTGTCGTTTCTCCCTTCACTTAACAACTCAACGGCTCCCTTTATTGACGCTAGGGGATTTTTAATCTCGTGGGCAAGGTCGGCGCTTATTCGGTACAGCTTTTTATATATCTCTGCCTCCCTTTTCTTCTCTTTAAGGAACTCTATGTATGATTCTTGCTTTTCTGAAGCTAACCTTAACTTGTCTGCAACTAAGAGCATGAGAATTAAAGCGGTTGAGTTTAGGGCAAACTGTAGGGGGGCAAAGTTCTCTTCTGGCCTTAGCCAAAGAAGGGAGAGAAACTGTAGCAAGATAGCTAAAAGCAGAGAAGCGTATTTCTCGTAGCCCCTTAAGGTTAGTCCCGAGAATACTACCGGGAAAATAAGGAAAATTGAAAAGAAGGTGTAAGAGAAGGCCCCTTTTACTATGAGGAGAAAGAGGAAAAGCTCGTCAAGGAGGAACTCAAACAAGTGGGGATTGTTTGGAAGTAGAAGGTTAACTAAGCTTACGGCTGAGTATATGCCTAAGACCCCTAACGAGAACTTATCTACCGGTATTACTCTGTATAGAGAGGAAAGAGAGAAGATAACTACAAGGAGGCCCACCGAGAAGGTAAACCTCCCTATCCTATAGAATGTAAGGAAAGTTTCCCTTAGTTTCCTTTTCACCTAAGGTTTTTCTCTAAAGTAGTTTCGTAGATTTCCTTTGCCTCTTTAATCGGTAAGTTGATTACCTCTTTTCCTTTGTGAAGTATGATTCCCCTCTTTCCTTTAACTTCCCCTATAACTTTTGCAGGAACCGTTTTCTCTTTGAAGAACCTTAACACCCTTTCAACCTTTTCCTTTGAAGTTGAAACTACTACTCTACTTGGCTCCTCTCCAAAGAGGAGGAAGTCGCTCCTAATGTCTTCCTCTAGTTTAACTTCAAAGCCTAACTCTCTTTTAAAAGAGGACTCAAACAGGTTTACTGCAAGGCCTCCTTCTGAAATGTCGTGGGCGTGTTTTATTAAGCCCTTTGATATCGCTTCTACTAAGGCTTCTTGGAGGGTCTTTTCAAACCTCAAGTCTATAAACTGTCCCCTTCCTTTAACTTCTCCTTCCATCAGTTTTTGGTACTCTGAGCCTGAAATGTTCCCTGTGTTCTCTCCCAGCAGTATTAGGACATCTCCTTCTTCCTTAAAGTAGGAGTCGGTTCTCTTTTCTATGTCTTCAATGACCCCTACGCATACCACCGTTGGAGTTGGGTAAATTGCCCTCTTTCCCTCTTCCGTTTTGGTTTCGTTGTAAAAGCTTACGTTTCCGCTTACCACCGGAGTTTCCAGAACTTTACAGGCGTCTGCCATTCCGTCTGTTGCCTTTACAAACTGCCACATTATTTCCGGGTCTTCGGGGCTTCCAAAGTTGAGGCAGTCTGTTATTGCTCTTGGAGTAGCTCCAGTACACGCTACGTTCCTTGCGGCTTCGGCTACGGCTATCTTTCCACCTTCGTAAGGGTTTAGGTAGCAGTACCTTGAGTTGCAGTCTGAGCTTATGGCTATTCCTTTCTTGCTCCCCTTTACCCTTAAAAGGGCTGCGTCTGAACCTGGGTAGATTACCGTATTAATTTGGACCATGTGGTCGTACTGCTCCCATATCCACCTTTTGCTTCCTATCGTGGGGGAGGAAAGGAGCTCCTTTAAAACAGAATTTAGGTCTTCAGGCTCTTTTAGGTCTCTTTGGTCGTAATTTTCGTTTTCAATTATGTATTTGGGAACTTTAAAGGGCCTGTAATAAACCGGTGCTTCGTCTGTTAGTGCTTTAATTGGGAGCTCTGCCACTTTCTCACCGTTCCAGTAGAGTCTTAAAACAGGTTCTCTTATTACCTCCCCTATTACAACTGCGTCAAGGTCATACTTTTTAAATACCTCTATTATCTCCTCTTCTTTTCCCTTTTCGCATACTACGAGCATTCTCTCTTGAGATTCGCTTAGCATTATCTCGTAGGGGGTCATCCCCTCTTCCCTGGTAGGGACCTTGTCAAGCCACAGCTCAACCCCTACTCCTCCCCTTGCGGCCATCTCAACCGAGGAGGAGGTTAAGCCTGCGGCTCCCATGTCTTGGATTGCTACTATTCCCTCCTTTTCCATAGCCTCAAGACAGGCCTCTATTAAGAGTTTCTCCATAAAAGGGTCTCCTACTTGGACGTTTACTTTCTTTTCTACCTCTTCCTCAGAGGAGAACTCTTCAGAAGCCATAGTGGCGCCGTGGATTCCGTCTCTTCCCGTTTTACTTCCCACGTATATTACCGGGTTCCCAACTCCTGCGGCCTTAGCGTAGAAAATCTTGTCCTTTTTTACTATCCCAAGGGCAAATGCGTTTACGAGGGGGTTTGTCTGGTAGCACTTGTCAAAGTAAACTTCTCCTCCCACTGTGGGAACTCCCACGCAGTTGCCGTAGTGGCTGATTCCCGAAACTACCCCTTTAAGTACGTACTTCATCTTCGGGTCTGAGAGCTCCCCGAACCTTAAAGAGTCCATACAGGCAACGGGGCGAGCTCCCATTGTAAAAACGTCCCTTAATATCCCTCCAACTCCCGTTGCCGCCCCGTGGAAAGGCTCAATAAATGAAGGGTGGTTGTGGGACTCAACCTTAAAGGCTGCGCATATTCCCTTTTCCTCGTCAACCGTTATTATCCCTGCGTTTTCTCCTGGGCCTTGAACTACCCAAGGAGCTTGAGTTGGGAACTTCTTTAAGTGGGGCTTTGAAGACTTATAGGAGCAGTGTTCAGACCACATTGCAGAGAATATCCCAAGCTCAACTAAGTTTGGCTCTCTCCCTAAGAGCTCCTTAATTTTCTCGTATTCCTCCATACTAACGTGGCTCTCTATGACCTTCTTGTCCATTCCTCTCCCCTTGAGATTTTGTAAAATCAGCTAAATTATAAGCGTTGATATAAGAGTTTGAAAACCTTAAATTTCTCTGAGCAAAAAGCAAAAGGAGGGAGATGTTATGGCAGTAGTAGGGTTTGCCAAGCTGGAAGCCTTAATGAGGAAGGCTGCAAGCCTTGACATTGATAAGAGCAAGGCTAAGGAGATTACCGACATAGTAGAGAAGAAGCTCTACGACCTTCTCCTTATAGGGGAGAGAAACGCAAAGTACAACGGTAGGGAAGTTATCTGGGAGTGTGATGTTCCTTTGACTAAAGGCTTCCTAGACTCTATCCAGGAGTTTAAGAAGCTTGAAGAGGAGCTCCCCCTTCAGGACATCTTAGACTTCCTTGCTACAAAGCCTCCCCTTAAGTATCCCCTTGAGGCCGAGCTTGAGGCTAAACTCCCCGAGATAGTAGGAACTCTCCTTTACATCCTTGCGAAAATTATGAAGGAAGTTGACCCTGGAGTGAGGAAGCCTTCAAGTGAAGACATTGAGAGGGCAGGAAGGATACTTGACTTAACCATGTAGTTAAGGGGCTTCTTGCCCCTTTTTTGGGAGCTTAATTATGGAAAAGCCAAGCTTAAAGATGACCTTAAGAGAGTGTTTAGTTAGGTTTCCCCAGTTAAAAGATAAGCTCTACGAGCTTATAGAGGAGTGTATTTACTGTGAAGGCTTTAAAGACGAGGAGCTAAAAGAGGTATTTGAAGCCCATGGACTTCATCCTGAAAAGGCCCTAAAGGAGCTCTTAAAGGAGCTTGAAAAGTGAGCGGGTTTTACGGAGCTCTAAAAGTAGTTGCAGAGCTTATGTGTTGTAGTGCAATAACTGCTCCAAAGGGGAAGGGAGTTAATCTCCTTTATACCAAAATATTTGAAGGAGAGGAGAAAGACAGAGTTGCCTCTTTAATGGAAGAGATAGGAAAGGAAAAGGGACTTTCATTTTTTATAAGGGACTCAAGAAACGTGAAGGACTCTCCCCTTGTGGTTTTCATAGGAACCCAAGTTAAGCCTAGAGGAGTTCCCTTTTGTGGTTTTTGTGGCTTTAAAGACTGTGAAACCTCATTAAAAGCAGGTGCTTACTGTGCCTATGCAGTAGGGGACTTGGGAATTGCAATAGGTTCTGCAGTTAAAGTTGCCTCTCTTAACAACATTGACAATAGGATAATGTTCTCTTTTGGGAAGGCAGCTATAGTAGGGGGCTTTGTTCCAGAGTCGGTAAAGCTCGGCTACGGAATTCCCCTTTCCGTCAGCGGTAAGAACATCTTCTTTGACAGGAAAAGCTAATGGAAAATGTAGCTTGGGTTGTAGTCCCATCCGGAGAAACCCTTTCAACTTTAACGGTTCCCCTTTCTACCCTTTTGGAAAACAGGTCTCTTTTAAAAAAGCGTCCCCTCTGGATACACCTTAGAAAAGTAGATGACCTCTCTCAAGACCTTTTAACGCAGGAGTTTAGAATTAACGAACTTTCAATAGAGGACTGTAAAAGTGAAGAGCGTTCAAAGGTAGAAAACTTTGAAGACTATATATTTTTCCTGTTTGTTTACTACGACGGGGGAATAAGCAGGGAAAAGAAACTGTGCATCTTTTGGGGAAAGGACTTTATAATAACCGTGGGGAGCAGGAGGCTTTTTGAGCAGTCTAAAAAGAACTTGCTACTTGAAGATAAGCCCTTTGAGAAAGGGACGGAGAAGGTCTTTTGGATAATAGCCTCTTTAATAACGGATAAGTTTAAACACATTACAGACCTTTTAGAAGAAGAGGGAGACGAAATAGAGGCAAAGGTCTTTAAAGAGCAGAACCCGGAGCTCCTTGAGGACATATCTGACCTATCCTACGAGATTCTTACTTTAAGGAGAGCTCTAAAACAGCTTAGGGACTCTTTTAAACTTGGGATGTCCTACTGTAGTAGGTTCTCAAGTCCAGAAAACGTCCACTACTTTAGAGACCTCCTTGACGAAATAAGCATCCTCTACGATAGGGCCGAAACCCTACACGAGTTCATTCAGAACGTGCTTAATGTTTTTTCCTCTCTTGTCTCCTTTAAGCTAAACGAGGTAATGAAGACTTTAACCATATTCGTTGCAGTTTTAGAGCCTTTAATGTTTATCTCTTCCTTTTACGGTATGAACGTTGAGAACTTGCCTTTTGCTCAAAAGTCTTACGGTATAGTTTTGATTTCAGCCTTTATGTTCTTCGTTAGTGCCGGCTTAATATACTACTTTAAAAAGAAAAAGTGGCTTTAACTTTTTTTTGAGGAGGGAGAGATGGAGTACCTTACAGAACCGGAGGTCTATTCCCTTTTAAGCTCCTATTCTCTGCCTGTTCCTAAATACAAAGTCTTTACTAGAGATGAGTTTCCAAAATGGGAGCTCTTTCCTGCTTACTTAAAAGTTGTAAGTAAGGAGATAGTTCACAAGTCAGATGTAGGCGGAGTAGTTAAAGTCTCTTCTCTGGAAGAACTTTTTGCCAAAATTGGTGAGTTTAAAGAGAAGTTTAAGGATGTTAAGGAGTTTGTGCTTGTTGAAGAGCTAAAGGGAATAGAAGCTTTCTTGGGAGTAAAGAGGGATAGAGCTTTTCTCCACGTAATTGCCGTTGGAATTGGAGGGATATACGTTGAGCTCTTTAAAGACGCAGTCTTCTTACCCCTTTCCTCTACAAGGGAGGAGACTTTAAAAAAGTTAAGGGAAACTAAGCTTTTTAAGCTCATTAAAGGCTTTAGAGGAGTAAGGGGAAACCTGGAGCTCTTTTTAGACTTCCTTGACAAATTAAAACTCCTCCTTAGGGAAAATCCCCAAATCTACGAGCTTGACCTTAATCCCCTTTTCATATCTCAAGATAGGGTCGTTCCGGCAGACGGAAGGGCTTTCCTTAAACCTCTTGAAAAGAGGAAAGAGTTTAGACCTCTTGACTTTGAGCTCTTTAGACCCCGCTCTATTGCAGTAATCGGGGCAACTGTAAAGCCCAAAAAGGTGGGCTATTCGTTGGTTAAAAACCTAGAGACCTTTAAAGGGGAAGTCTATCCTGTAAACCCTAAGTATAAAGAGGTTCTAGGCTTTAAGTGCTATCCCTCCGTTAAGGAGATTAAGGGAGAGGTTGACTGTGCTCTTATTGCAGTTCCTCCGGAGGCAGTTTTAAAGGTTTTAAAAGAGTGCGGAGAAAAGAGAGTGAAACTTGCAGTTGTTATAACCGCCGGTTTTAAGGAGGTGGGAAAAGTAGAACTTGAGTCTAAGTTGGTTGAGATTGCTAAAAATTACGGTATGCGCCTTCTTGGGCCAAACACTCTAGGTTTTATAGTTCCTTACCTTTCCTTGAATGCCTCCTTCTCTCAGCTTATTCCCCCTTCAGGTTCTATCTCTTTTATATCTCAAAGTGGAGCTCTCATTACGTCAGTGATAGACAAGGCCGTTGAAGAGGAGATAGGCTTTTCAGAGATATTGAGTTTAGGAAACCAAGCTGACATTGAAACAGCAGAGGCTTTTGAGCTTGCAACTAGAAGGGAAGAAACTAAAGTAATTCTCTCTTACGTTGAAGGAATTGAGCTTGGGGCGGAGCTCTTAAATTTCCTTAAAAAGAAACCTTCAGTTTTTATTAAAGCCGGCAAAGGAGAAGGAGGGAAAAGGGCTGCTTCTTCCCATACGGGCTCTTTAGCCGGGGACTACAAGATATTTAAAGACTCTATTGAATCTAAAGGGGGAATTTTGGCAGACAGCATCACAGAGGCCTTTGACCTTTGCCAATTCTTAACTGTTTACGGTAAAGTTCAAGGAAGAAGGCTTTTAATCATTACAAACGCTGGAGGGCCGGGAACTTTAGCCTCCGACTACGCAGAAGAGTTTGGTTTAAAGCTTGCAGACATAACCTCTGTTATAAAGGAACTTAACTCCTTTCTCCCTTCTAACTGGAGCAAAATAAACCCTATAGACTTAATAGGAGATGCTACTTCAGAGAGATATAGAAAGGCCTTTAATGTCTTTTTAAAGGCTAACTTTTGGGACGAGGCCTTGGTGATAGTTACCCCTCAATCTATGACCGATGTTCCAGAGATAGCAAAAGAAATTGCTAGATTTAAAAGGCTTTCTGGAAAACCAGTTGTAGCCTGTCTAATGGGAGGACACTCTGTAAAACTTGGAAAGTCTATACTCAAAAGGGAGGAAGTTCCAACTTTTGACGAGCCTAAAAGGGCCGTAATGGTTATAGGTAAAGCTGTTGCCAATTAAGGGAGGGAAAGACCCTCCCTCAGGGTTAAGTTAGCGCTTCCTTTGCCTTCTCAACTATTGCCTTGAAGGCTTCAGGGTCTCTTACTGCTATGTCTGCAAGGACTTTCCTGTTAAGCTCAATTCCTGCCTTTTTAAGGCCGTTAATAAACCTACTGTAGTTCAGACCTAGAGGCCTTACGGCAGCGTTAATCCTTACTATCCACAGCCTTCTAAAGTCCCTCTTCTTTGTCCTCCTGTGCTGGTAAGCGTAAAAGAGGGACTTCATTACGGCTATCTTCATAGTCCTGTAGAGCCTTGAGCGGCCACCAAAGTAGCCCTTCGTGAGTTTCTTTAGCTTTTTCCTTCTCTTCCTCCTTGGGCTGTACTTTACTCTCATTTCCTTCCTCCTTAAGGTTCTTGCAGGCGCCCTTTAACGGGTCTTTGGGCCTGCAGAGCCTACATGTAGATTACTAACTGTTTGTAGTTTGCAGCTTGAGCTCCTTCAAGGTACTTAGCTTTCTTGAGCTTCCTCTTCCTTTTCCTGTTCTTTTTTGTTAAAAGGTGGCTTTTGTTTGGGGACCAGTGTTTAATCTTCCCCTTTGCAGTAATTTTTACCCTCTTGGCGGCAGACCTTCTGGTCTTTATCTTGGGCATTTTGGGCCTCCTTAGGTTTTTAAACGAGGTAGGAATTATAGTCTATTTTTTCTTAGGTGCAAGTATCATTATCATGTCTCTACCTTCTTTCTTAGGCTTTTTTTCCATGTCTGCAATTTCCTTTACCGCCTCGTATATCTTCATAAGTTGAGCCTCTCCCAACTCTACGTGGGCCTGCTCCCGTCCTCTAAACATTACAACCGCTTTTACCTTATTCCCTTTTTCTAAGAACTTCTTAACCTGTTTTATCCTTACCTGCATGTCGTGTTCGTCTGTTCTAGGTCTTACCTTAACCGTTTTAACCTCTATGGTTTTTTGTTTCTTCTTTGCTTCGTGCATTTTCTTCTGCATCTGATACTTATACTTGCCGTAGTCCATAATTCGGCACACTGGCGGCTTTGCGTTTGGAGAAACCTCTACTAAGTCAAGTCCCTTCTCCTTTGCCAGCTGAAGCGCTTTTAAGGTAGGCATTACGCCGAGTTTTGTTCCGTCTTCGTCAATTACTAGAACCTCTCTTGCTCTAATTCTTTCGTTTACTCTAGTCTGTTCAAGTTTCTTACTAATGGCTAACCTCCTGCTAATTAGTGTTTCTCTTCAATTTCCTTTCTAATTTTACTTATGAATTCAGGGATGGTCATTTCTCCGACTTCTCCCTTCCCTTTTTCTCTAACAGAGACTGTGTTCTTCTCTTCCTCTTTCTGTCCCACTATTAGCATGTAGGGGACTTTCATCGTTTCGGCTTTCCTTATCTTGTATCCCACTTTTGCGCTTTCGTCGTCAAGTTTTACTCTTATACCTGCGTCCTTTAAAGCTTTGTAAACAGTTTCTGCGTAGTTTAGGAATTTATCGCTGACCGGTATAACTACTGCCTGAATGGGGGCAAGCCAAGTGGGGAAGAGGCCTCCGTAGTGCTCTATTAGAAGGCCTATGAACCTCTCTATGCTCCCCATTATGGCCCTGTGAACCATTACGGGCCTTTTCTTCTGGCCGTCCCTGTCAACGTAGGTTAGGTCAAACCTCTCTGGGAGGTTAAAGTCAACTTGAATTGTAGGCCCGTCCCACTTCCTACCTATGGCGTCTAGTACTGCTATGTCTATTTTCGGGCCGTAAAAGGCTCCGTCTCCTTCAACTATGTTGTATTCAAATCCCCTCTCTTTTAACGCTTCTATCAGGGCGTTTGTTGCGTGCTCCCAGTCTTCTTCTCTTCCTATGTACTTTTCTGGTCTCGTCCCTATGTTTATTACGTAGTCAAGCTTGAAGGTTTTTAAAAGTTCCATTATGTAGTCCATAACCCCTTGTATCTCTTCCTTTAGCTGGTCTGGCCTGCAGAATATGTGGCCGTCGTCTTGGGTAAATCCCCTTACCCTTAAGAGTCCGTGGAGGGAACCGCTTTTCTCGTATCTGTAAACGGTTCCAAATTCAAAGAACCTTATGGGGAGCTCCCTGTAGCTCCTAACCTGGGATTTGTATATGAGTATGTGGCCCGGACAGTTCATAGGCTTTACTGCGTACCAGTTTGCCTTCTCTATCTCTTCACAGGTAAGGGGAACTTCCTCATTTCCCAGCTTCTCCTCTTGGTCGTGTTCAACTACGGGAACGAAGAACATGTTTTCTCTGTAAAAGTTGTAGTGGCCTGACCTTTTCCAAAGTTCTGCCTTCATTATGTGTGGGGTGTATATTCGCTGATATCCCCTCTTCCTGTGTTCTTCTTCAACCCACCTTTCTATCTCCTGTCTTATAACTGCACCGTTAGGGTGCCAAAATACAAGTCCCGGTCCGGCTTCCTCGTATATACTAAATAGGTCAAGCTGTTTACCTAAAACTCTGTGGTCTCTCTTTTTGGCTTCTTCAAGTCTGTGGAGGTACTCTTCAAGCTCTTTCCTCTTCCAGAAGGCAGTTCCGTATATCCTCTGGAGCATCTTGTTCTTAGAGTCTCCCCTCCAGTATGCGCCGGCAACGGATAAAAGCTTGAAAGCCTTTACTTGACCGGCATTTTGTAAGTGTGGACCTTTGCAGAGGTCAAAAAAGTCCTCTCCCAGCCAGTATATCGTTATCTTTTCTCCCTCTGGTATTGAGTTTAGGAGCTCTAGCTTGTAAGGGTCGTCTTTAAAGAGCTCTTTTGCCTTCTCCCTAGATACCTCTTCCCTTTTGAATTCCTCCTTAGCTTTAATAATTCTTGCCATCTCTTCTTCTATTTTCTTTAGCTCTTCTTCAGATATCGTTTCCGGCAGGTCAAAGTCGTAGTAAAACCCTTCTTCTGTTGCGGGTCCTATTCCGAGTTTTACTTTCTCTTTCCCGTAGAGGTTCTTAACTGCCTTTGCCAAGATGTGTGCTGCACTGTGTCTTAGTATCTCTAAAGACTCTGGGTCTTTAGTTGTTATTATCCTTATCTCTCCGCTTTCCTCTATTGGCGTGTGAAGGTCTATGAGCTCGCCGTTAAAGAGAGCTCCCACTGCGTTCTTCTCTAAGCTTTTTGATATCCTACTTGCAATTTCCTTAACAGTTGTCTTTCCCTCAAACTCTAAAATTGAACCGTCAGGAAGTTTTATTTCAACCATTTCCCAACTCCTACCTTTTTTAGCCTTCAAATTCTACTATTTTTTCTTCTGTTGCAAACCGTTAGTTAGTATGAAGTTCTGGTTAATTTCCGTGTAAGAAATTTTACCCCCAGGTTCAAAGAAGTATTTCCTTTTGTCTGGAGAGGTCCTTTCGTAAAGGAGAACCCTTTGTGCTATGTCTCTAAATATGGGAACTGCTATCTTGCTTGCCCATAACATTTTCTTGGGGACTTTGGGCTCGTCAACTGTTATGACCAAAACAAACCTCGGATTTGTAGATGGGAAAGCTCCTGCAAAAGTTGCCGTAATCTTGTTCCTATTGTATTTCCTGAGTTTTCTATCCCACTTCTGGGCAGTTCCAGTTTTACCTCCTACGTAAAAGTTGGTAAATTTAGTTGCCGTTCCAGTTCCTCCCTCTACTACCATCGTTAAGACTCTTCTCATCTCCTTTGAGACCTTTTCACTTATTACCCTTCTAACTCTGACTGGTTTAAACTTCTTTACTACTCTTCCTTTATCGTCAAGGATTTCCTTTATTAAAGTGGGCTTATAGTAAATTCCTCCGTTTACAAGGGCACTGTAGGCTGCTGCAAGCTGAAGGGTTGTTGTTGATATGTTGTGGCCAAAGGCAAGGGTTGCAAAGTCAACGTCTCTCCACTTCTTCCAGTTCCTTAGGATTCCCGGGCTCTCTCCGGGGAGCTCTATGTGGGTCTTTGAACCAAAGCCGAAAGCTTTATAGTAGCGGTAAAGCCTTTTCTTTCCTAAAAGCTGTGCTACCTGAATTATCCCTACGTTGTCTGAGTACTCAATAATTTCCCAGGCCCTTAGTTTAACGTCTCTTCCGTGAAACTCGTTTTTAAAAACTTTATCTCCCACTTTCAGAGTAGGGGGACAGTGAAATACGGTATTTACAGTTATTAAACCTTCATTTAAAGCAGCCGCAAGCACTAAAGGTTTCATAACCGAGCCAGGTTCGTAGGCAAAAGTGATAAACCTGGGCGTAAGGAATTTCTGATTTCTCCTCGTTAGTTTCTCTCCGTACTTAAAGAAAGGCCAGCTTGCTGCTGCAAGGACTTCTCCAGTGTTGGGGTCCATTAAAACTGCATTTATGAAGTCGGGATGCCACTTCTTCCCGTACTTTTCTATGGTCTTTTCAACTATGTACTGTAGGTTCCCGTCTATAGTGGTTTTAACGTTGTTGCCTTTTTCCTTTATCAAAAAGAGTAAAGCTTGGTCTCCTAAGTATATTTCTCCCCTTGCGTCCTTGTTTCCTATAATTTTAATGCTCTTACCTGTTATTACGCCCTCTTTTTCAAGAATGTACTCAAGTCCACTTAAGCCTTCTCCGAACTTGTTAGTGTACCCTACTATAACTGAACCTACGTCGTAAGGGTAAACCCTTTTGTATTCTGGAACGAAGCCAATTAAGTCTGGGTGCTTCTTTTTAAACTTGTTTTCCCCTGAAAGGTCGTAATACATCTTTAGAGCCAACTTTACGCTCTTTCTTAGTTTTGGGAGCTCTACCGAAACCTCTTTCTTTAGCCAAACAAAAGGAACCTTTACCTCTTTACCTGACTTTGTTTTCACTACAATAAACTTCTTCTTATAAGCCCTATCTATGTCTTGAGAGGTTATTTCCTTAAGAGGAGCTAAGGCTTTTATAACTTTTTCCTCGCTTATTCCTTTCTCTTTTGCAAACTTTTCAATAATTTCCCTTTTCCTTTCAAGAATCCCTTTAAATAGCTCTTTATCTTTAATTTCAGTTGGCCTAATGTAAAGGGAGAATACCCTAAGGCTTGCAGCTAAAAGGTCTCCGTTTCTGTCTAAAATGTCTCCCCTCTTATAAGAAAGCTTTAAAATCCCTACAGACTGCTTCTCTGCAGTCTCTATCCAGTAAGCTCTGTTAAAATAGCTTAACTGAAGAAGTCTAATGGCAAATATAAGGATTAAAAGTAAACTTATGAAGACGAAATAGTTAAGCTTATCGTCTTTAAAAGGCTTTATAAAACTGTAAACTCTTTCTATGAACACCTTTATTAAGTACAAAACTTTCATTTAACGTACTCTAACTGGTCTTCGTTAAGGTCTTTAAGTTCTCTTGAACTCCCTTTATCGTAAGCTTCAGGTCTTAAAAGTTGGTAATACTCAACTCTAAGCCTTGTATTTTCGTCCTTTAATTCCTTAATTTTAATCAATGTAGAACTAATGTTTTTCTTTACTTCTGTACACTTAGACCTTACTTCAACCACTTTACTTACAATGTAAAGTGAACTTATTGCCGTAAACGCGTAAAGCAAAAAGCATAAGAAGTTTAGGAGTTTCCTTATCACCTTTACAGTCCTAAATTATTCATTAACTTAAGCGCCCGTAGCTCAGCTGGATAGAGCCCGGGACTCCGGATCCCGGCGTCGCGGGTTCAACTCCCGCCGGGCGCGCCACTACTCCTTCTTTGCCTGTTTTATAATTCCCTCTGGAATCTCTACCGGGTAATCCCCGTCAAAGCAGGCAGTACAGAACTCTTCCTTACTTCCACCTGCCGCTTCAAGCATTCCCTCTAAAGAAAGATATCCCAGAGAGTCTGCTTCTATGTGTTTACATATCTCATCTAAAGAAGAGGAAGACGCTATGAGTTGTTCCTTTGTAGGAGTGTCTATGCCAAAATAGCAGGGCCACTTTGTAGGAGGAGAGCTAATTCTCATGTGAACTTCTTTTGCTCCGGCTTCTCTTATCATCCTAACTATTTTCTTACTCGTAGTTCCTCTGACTATTGAGTCGTCAATGACTACAACTCTTTTCCCTCTTATAACTTCGGGTATCGGGTTAAGTTTAACCTTTACTCCTATGTCTCTCATTTGCTGTTGAGGCTTTATAAAGGTTCTCCCTACGTAGTGGTTTCTAATTAGCCCCATTTCAAAGGGAATTTTACTCTCTTGAGAGTACCCTAAGGCAGGAACCACTCCAGAGTCAGGAACGGGAATTACTACGTCTGCTTCTACCGGGTTCTCTCTTGCAAGTCGCTTTCCAAATTCCTTTCTTACCTCGTAAACGCTCCTTTTAAATATTTTGCTGTCAGGCCTTGCAAAATACACAAACTCAAAAATACACTGGGACTTTTTGCTGCTCTTTTTTGGGATTTGGTAGCTTTTAATTTCCCCGTTCTCTATTAAGAGAACCTCTCCCGGCTCAATGTCCCTTATGTATTTTGCTCCAATAAGGTCAAAGGCGCAGGTCTCTGAGGCAAATACAGGACTCCCGTCAAGTTCCCCCATGGAAAGGGGTCTAAAACCCCAAGGGTCCCTTATTGCTATTAATTTTTTATTCGTCATAACTAAAAGGGAGTACGCACCTTCAAGCTTTGCAAGGGCATCCATTAGTTTTTCTAAGAACTTCTTTTTCTTTGACTTTACTATTAGGTGGACTATTACCTCTGAGTCGGAAGTCCCCCTAAATATTGAGCCTTCCTCTTCAAGCTTTTCCCTTAAGTTTAAGGCGTTAACCAAGTTCCCGTTGTGGGCTATGGCCATTTGACCGTGTTTATATGAAACCACTATGGGTTGAACGTTATCTATTGAGTCTGAGGCTCCAGAGGTGGAGTATCTGTTGTGCCCTACTGCAACGTAGCCTTTTAGGTTTTTTAAGATTTCACCTTTAAATACTGATGACACTAAGCCAAAGTCTTTATAGTATCTCATTTTCTTCCCGTCTGTTGTAGCAATACCTGCACTTTCTTGACCTCTGTGCTGGAGGGCGTAGAGTCCTAAGTATGTGTAGTAGGCAGCGTTTGGGTTGTTGTATATGCCGAAAATCCCGCAGTACTCCTTCATTACGACCTCTCTTTATTTCCTTCAGGCTGACTAATTATAACTCTTAAAAGCCTGTATAATTTCCTCTACTTGAAAACTTTAAACGGGAGAAAGTTATGGAGAAAAGGGAGAAGCTCTACGAAGGGAAAGCAAAGGTTCTTTATAAAACGGACAGTGATAACTTGCTTGTCTCTTACTTTAAGGATGACACTACGGCTTTTGACGGGAAGAAGAAGGAGGTTTTGGAGGACAAGGGCGTTATAAACTGTGCAATTTCTTCTGTTATATTTGAATACCTTGAAAAGAACGGGATTAAAACCCACTTTGTGGAGAAGCTCTCCCCAAGGGAGATGCTCGTTAAAAAGTGTGAGATTATTCCCGTTGAGGTTGTCGTAAGGAATTTTGCTGCAGGTAGCTTTTCAAGGAGGTACGGTATTAAGGAGGGAACTCCTTTAAAGGAGCCCCTCGTGGAGTACTTTTATAAGAGCGATGAGCTTCACGACCCGATGGTCTGCCCCAACCACGTTTACCTCTTTGGCTGGGCAAGTAGAGAAGAGCTTGCTCAGATGACAAAGACCGCTTTAAAGGTTAACGAGCTTTTAAGGAGGTTCTTTGACGAGATAGACATTCTCCTTGTTGACTTTAAGCTTGAGTTTGGAAGGTTCAATGGAGAGGTTATCTTGGCCGATGAGATTACTCCCGATTCCTGCAGGCTTTGGGACAAGTCTTCAGGGGAGGTTTTAGATAAAGACAGGTTTAGAAAGGATATGGGAAAGGTTGTTGAGAGCTATAAGGAGGTTTATAGGAGAGTTATGGACAGGTATGAGAGGGTAGAGGAGTAGAAATGGGAAGAGAGCTTATAGTTTCAGGCGTTGATAAGGAAATGAAGTTGGCTTTAGAAAAATATGAGGAGCCTAAAGACATAAAAAGGGTTCTTTCAGGTATGAGGCCTACTGGAAGGCTTCACCTTGGGAATTATTTTGGAGCTCTCAAACCTTGGCTTGAGCTTCAGGAGAAAGCCGAGAGTTTCTTCTTCATAGCCGATTGGCACGCTATAACCACTTCATACCACGACACTAAAGAGCTTTCAGAGAATACCCTTTATATGATGGCAGACTGGATTGCCTGCGGTTTAGACCCTGAAAAAAGTACCCTTTTCGTTCAGTCTTGGGTTAAAGAGCACGCAGAGCTCCACCTTCTCCTTTCCATGATTACCCCTGTTAGGTGGCTTGAGAGGAACCCTACCTACAAAGAGATGATGGAAAACTTAAAAGACAGGGAGCTTGCAACTTACGGCTTTTTAGGGTACCCGGTTCTTCAGACTGCAGACATCGTCCTTTACGATGCTGACGTGGTTCCAGTTGGAGTTGACCAACTTCCCCACCTTGAGCTCTCAAGGGAGATAGTTAGGAGGTTTAACAGGTTCTTTGGAGAGCTCCTCGTTGAACCAAGACCTTACCTTTCTAGAGCTCCTAAGCTTCCCGGTTTAGACGGAAGGAAGATGAGTAAGTCCTACGGCAACTGTATCTACCTTTCAGACAGTAAAGAGGAGGTAGAGAGGAAAGTCCGCTCAATGATTACGGACCCTGCAAGGGTAAGGAAAACCGACCCTGGCCATCCTGAAGTCTGCACAGTTTTTACCTACCACCAGATATTCAGTGAAAAAGAGAGGGTAAAGGAAATAGAAAAGGCTTGCAGAAGGGGAGAAATAGGGTGCGTCCAGTGTAAAAGGGAGCTTGCCGAAAGGATAAACTCCTTCTTAGAGCCTATTAGGGAAAAGAGGCAGGAGCTCCTTAAAAACAAAAGCCAGCTAATAGATGTCTTTAAAGACGGTTCAGAAAGAGCCCGCAAAATTGCAAAGGTAAAGATGGAAGCTATAAAAGAGGCCGTTAACTTCCTGAGGTCTTAGTTGAAAAGGCAAATTGGCAAGCAGATAGGTATATTCTTTTTTCTTTTAGCTCTCCTTTTCTTTTACATCTATTATCACTTTAAGGGAATGTAATGCACGTAGAGCTTACTCAAGACGAATGGTTTATGAAAGTTGCCCTCAGAGAGGCCTATAAGGCCAAAGGGAAAACCCTTCCAAACCCTGCAGTTGGAGCCGTTGTAGTTAAAAACGGCAAGGTGATTTCAACGGGATACCACGAAAGAGCAGGCCTTCCCCACGCCGAAAGGATAGCCCTTGAAAGGGCTGGCAAAGAAGCTGAAGGCTCAACTTTATATATAACCTTAGAGCCCTGCAACCACTACGGCAAGACGCCTCCTTGTACTGAAAAGATAATTGAAAGTAAAGTAAAAAGGGTGGTAATTGGAGTGAAGGACCCTAACCCCGTAGCTTCGGGAGGAGTAGATAGACTTAAAGAGGCTGGAATTGAAGTAGAAGTCGGCGTTTTAGAGAGGGACTGTTTAGAACTAATAGACGATTTTATTTTGAACCTTAAAGAGGACAGGCCCTTTATATCCCTTAAACTTGCCCTCTCCCTTGACGGTTCAATTGCAGACAAAAGGGGCACTTCCAAGTGGATAACCGGTAAAGAGGCAAGGACTTTCGTTCACAAACTCCGCTCTTACCACAGTGCCGTTATGGTGGGTATTGAAACTGTTTTAAAGGACGACCCCCTTTTAAACGTCAGGGAGTGGGAAGTAAAGAGTCAGCCTAAAGTCGTAGTTGTTGACGGTAAGTTAAGGATACCCCTTCACTCAAAGCTTATAACTGAGAGAGCGAAAGACCTTATCCTTATTACTGCTCAGCCTTCCCTTTTAGGTTATAAAGCTAAAATACTGGAAGACCTAGGGGTAAGCCTTGTTCCCGTTTTTGGGATTAACGGGAATCTTGACCTTAAGAGTGCCTTTAAAACCTTAAAGAAGGAATACTCAATATACTCCCTTTTCTGTGAAGGGGGAGGGAAGTTGGCCTCCTCTCTCCTTAAAGGGGAGCTTATAGACAAGCTTTATCTTTTCTATGCACCTAAGATTTTGGGAAGTGCTTCCGTTCCTTCCTTCCCTTTGGACATCCCTTCAATAGATAAAGCCTTCTCCTTTGACCTTTGGAATTCCTTAACCTTTGGTCAGGATGTTTTGCTCGTTTACTATTCTAAACTCTTTCCCTTCTCCTCCGAAAATTCTAAAGAGAGTTTACCTTAACTTTTGGAGGTTTTATGGAGAAAGTCTCCATCTTGATTACAGGTGAGCCTGTTTTAGACGACGAGTTTTTGTCCTCTCTTGAGTTAAACGGGGAGTTTATAGGTGAGGTTATTTTCCCTGGAGAGGTAAGAAAGACCGATACTTCTTTTCCCATTCGCTCTTTAAATTTAACAGAGCTTAAAGGAGGAAAGGTTAGGAATTCCTTAGTTAAAGAAGCTAATTATGAAAATCTCCTTTTCCTTGAGTCTAAGACCCTTTTAGAAGAAGATTTAGTTGAGGAGCTCTTAGAGGAGAAGAAGGAAAGTAGGGCCGATTTTGTTTTCCCCAACTTGATTTTAAGGGAAGGCGATAAAGAGAAGGTTAATAACTACGCTCAAGTTCTTGGAAGGGAAGTTGAGCTAATACCTAGTCTCTCTCTGGAAGACTATGTTCCCGAAACTTCACTTTTAACTTCTAAAGAGGTTGTAGAGAAAGGAGGAGGTTTTAACAGCTTCCTTGAAGATTATGAGCTTTATGAGTTTATGTATAGAAACGTAAGGAAGCTTAAATTAAGCCTTTCAGAGCTCTCTTACGCCACTTACGAGCCGTTAACTTCTTTTATAGATACTGCCTACAGGGCTTTTGTTTTAAGGGAGGTTGTCTTAAAGGAATTTGACTGGGAGAGGGAGCTCTTTCCTTACCTGTCTTGGAAAGAAAATGAAAAGGTAGCCAAGGCTACGGCTTTAACTTTAATCGGAAAAAAGCTTGCTTCCTATTACGATTATTTTAACGCTCAAAATTACTTAAGGGGAGCTCTCCTTTCCTTTCACAACAAGGAAACTCTAAGAGAGCTTGTAGAGTGTTTTTTGAACATGGGGCTTTTTGAAAAGGCCAGAGAGTTTGCTTCTACCTCTCAAGGGCTTACAGGAGAGGAAGTAGAAAGGGAGAGGGAGAGGATATCAAAGATAGAACAGTTAATTAAAGAGCTTGAAGAAGCAGTAAAGGAGGGAAAAGTAAGAGAAGTTATAGTGGCTTCAGGTCAGGTTTTAGAGGTTTACAGGGGAGCTCCCCTTTATAACCTTCTTGGAGTCGTTAACTGGATTATTAAGAATAGTGATTCAGCCTTTAAGTTTTTCTACAAAGCTACTACGATGAACCCCTTAAACGAGGACTACCTCTACAACCTAACTGAAGTTGCAAAAGAATTATCCCTTACTCCTAAAGTGGAAAAGCTCCTTAAAGCCTTGCTGGAGGACAACTTTGAAAGAAGTTGAACTTTCACAGATTGAATCCTACCTTAAACTTCAAAATCTCCTTAATCCCCGATTTCCCCTTCCTAAAGCGGGAGGTTGGGCGGCCTCTTGGGAGCTCCTTTTAGCCGCAGTTAAGGAAGCTTTCAGGCTAGATAAAGAGGACTTGGTTATAGTTGAAGCTGGTTCCGGCGTTTCAACTGTGGTTTTCGGTTATTTAATTAAAAATTACTTCCCAAAAGGGGAGCTCTTTTCCCTTGAACACGACTACGACTTCTACCTTAAAACAAAGGGGGAGCTCTCCCTCCACGGCTTGGAAGTTAACCTACTCTACGCTCCACTTAAACCTTACTCTATTAACGGTAAAGAGTGGCTCTGGTACGACATAAAAGAGCTCAAGGAGCTTTTAAAGGACAAGGAAATTGACCTTCTCTTCATAGACGGTCCTCCTCAAGACATTCAAAAAGAAGCAAGGTATCCTGTTTTGCCTATTTTAAAGCCGTTCCTTGCTAAAGATTTTGTTCTAATCCTTGACGACGCTAACGGAGAAGGTGAGAAAAGGGCGAGTTTAAAATGGAAAGGGGAGCTTGAAGTTTATGAGGATGAATTTGTGCACACTGAAAAGGGAGCTCTCATTTTAAAAAGAATAGAAGTTAAAGACTATCCTTTCTTTTCCATATGCATACCCACTTACAATAGAGCTAACTACTTGAAAGAGGCTTTAGAGAGTGTCCTTTCCCAGACCTATAAAAACTACGAAGTTATAGTCTATGACGACGGTTCAACAGATTCCACCTATCAGGTAGTTAAGGGCTTTAAATCTGAAAAAATAAAGTATTTTAGAGGAGATAAAAATAGAGGGAGGCCTTTTGCAAGGAATAGGTGTATAGAGCTCTCCAAAGGAGACTGGATTGTTTTATTTGATGATGACGATGTTCTAAATAGGGAGCTCCTTTCTAAGTATGCAGTTGCCATAAACTCTTTTCCTGATGTTTCCCTTTTCTACCCGAGAATTATAAATGTGAAAGAGGAGGGAAAAGGAACTTATCAGGTTTTGTTGCCCTACGATTACTACAAAAATAGACCCCTTTTACTTAGGACTCTAGCCCGTAAAACTCCTATTTCCAACCCTTCTGTCTGCTTAAAGAGAGAGCTTTACTTAGAGTTTGGAAGTTATAGTGAAGAGTTCCCTAGAGCTCAAGATTACCACTTCTGGACGAGGGTTTTACCTTTTATAGAAATAAAAGGCCTTTTAACTGAAGGCTTTACTTACAGGATTCACCAAAATAATGTGTCAGCAAATCTTTTAAAGTCTGACTTCTCTTACGAGTCTGTAATTAAAAGGAAATTTATAGAAATTGTCCCTTTGGAGGAGATATACTCCTTTGACAAGGAAAATGCCCTTTCCTATTTCTCTAAAGACCTTACCTTTCACCAAGACTTCTTTAACGCGTCCTACTACTCTTGGCTGGCAGGGAAAGACTTTAGAACCTTCCTTAAAGAGGCAGGGCTCCTTTTAAATAAGAAAGAGTTGAGACTCGTTTTAAGGGCTCTCTCATTTTTAAAGGATGGGAACTTTCAAGCTGCAGCCTCTTTGTCAGAAAAATTACCCCTTTTCTTTAGCTTTTTAGTGGGAGGGACCGTTTCTTTGAAAATTAAGGACTCTAACTCTTTGTACTTACTAAAAAGAGCCGTTCTCCTTAATCCCCTTTTTGACTTCTCTTCCTTGATTGAAGACGGCTCAGTCTTAAAGGAGATTTCCTATGTTAAGGAAAGGCTTTTAAAGCCTAAAAACTCTCTGGAGTTAAGGAAAGGAGAATTTGTTTCACTTTTAAAGGGAGGAGCTCTTGAAGATATCTGCCTGCGTTATAGCTAAAGACGAAGAGAAAAACCTTCCCAGGCTTTTAAAATCCTTAAAAGGAAAGTTTGACGAGGTTATATTAGTTGATACCGGTTCAAAGGATAAGACTGTTGAGATTGCTAAAAGTTATGGTTGTAAGGTCTTCCTCCACAAGTGGAACGGCTTTGCAGATGCCCGCAATAGGGCCGTAAAAGAGGCAACCGGAGACTGGCTTTGGCACTTTGATGCAGACTTTGAGCTTGAAGAGGAAGAATTCAGGAAAGCCCTTTTGTTTTTAAAGGGAGCTCCCCCGTTTATTGACGGCTTCTTTATAGGAGTTAAAAACCTTGATTTTAAAGGAGATGTAAGGACCGTATCCTCTCACATCTTCATTCACAGAAAGGGGATAAAGTGGAAAGGTAAAGTTCACGAGTCTCCTACGGTAAAAAGAGCTGCTTCCCTACCGGTTTTCGTTAACCACTACGGCTACTCTGACCCCCAACTCCTCTTAAAGAAGGCAAAGAGGAATTTGGAGCTCTTAAAGGAGGAGCTTTCTAGCTTAAAAGAGGGAAGTAAAGATTACAACTACAAGCTCTTTTACCTGTTGCAAACCTATAACCTTCTGTCTTTCAAAGAGCCTCCCTTTATTGATAAAGCCCTAAAGTTGGCAAAGGAGTTTCTAGAAAAGACAAAGGGTAATCTTGAAGACTACGGCTTTTACACTGTTTTTGCCTATAACTACTACCTCTCTCTCCTTTTTAGGAGAGAGGACTTTAAAGGTATGGAAAGGGTTTTGGAGGAAGTTAAAAAGCTGGGGTTGGAGCTCCCGGAGTTTTACTTTTACTCTTACAAACTAAAGAGAACGGAAGGTAAAGGAGATGAGGCTTTAAAAGAGCTCCTTTCCTGCGCTTTACTCCTTGACAAAATGCTTTCTAATCCCTTTGTGGTTCCTTACGGTGGAGTTTCTGAGTGTTATTCTCTCTTTGAATCGGAGGTGGTAAAAGGAGAGCCTTTAAAGGTTTCCAAAGATGATTTAAAAGAAGTTCGCTTACTCTGGAAAAGAAGAGGGGGAAGGAACTTAGGCCTTTTACTCTTTTGGATTGAAGAAGAGGAAAAGAAGTTAAAAGTAATAAAAAAACTGGCTCTTAGAAACCCTAACGACATCCTAATTTACGCTCTTTTAATTCCCCTTATCTCCCACAGCAAAAGTGAGCTTAAAAGGTATTTAAGCTTTTCAAGGATTCCTAAACTTCTTGTTTCCTCCTCCGATAATAGTTTGTGAAAACCATAAAAAGGAGGTTTAGCCATGGCCCTAAGGATTAACTACAACTATCAGGCCGACTTCACCCACTTTAACCTTAAGCAAACTGAATACAACATGAACAAGGCCCTTGAAAGGCTTGCTACGGGCTATAGGATTAACAGGGCGGCCGACGACGCAGCGGGCCTTTACATCGCCGACCAGTTAAAGACCTACGCAGTGTCTTTAGAGCAAGCTACCAGGAACTCCCAAGACGGTATCTCTATCGCTCAAATTGCCCAGTCTTCCCTTCAAAACGTATATAACATCTTAAATGATATCAAATCAAAGGCGATTGAAGCAGCAAACGACTCCCAAGACGACGCTACTAGGAAGATAATCCAGCAGGACATTAACAAACTCGTTGACGTTATCTCTAAAATCTTCAAAGATACTGAGTTTAACGGAAAGAACATTTTCTCGGCTGGAGCAAACACGTTTACAATTCACTACGGCGGAAGGAGCGCTCAAACATTAGTAATGCAAATCTGGACTGCTACTGCTGCAGCGGCTGCCGATACTGCAGCTCCGTCAACTATAACCATAGGAACTACCGCTATAACCATTGACGTTACAAGCCAGACAAAAGCTGAGGCTGCTATTGCCAACATAGATAACATAATAAAACAAGTTGACCAGCTTAACGCTAAGGTTGGTTCTTACCAGATTGAGCTTGAGAAAATCATAACGAACAACGAGAGCCAGAGAATTAACGTTCAAGAGGCTGAATCAAGAATCAGAAACGTTGACTTTGCTAAAGAGATGTCTGAGTTTACAAGGAATCAAATTCTTATGCAGTCTGGTACAGCTATGCTTGCTCAAGCTAACCAACTACCTCAACTTGTTTTACAACTTCTCAGGTAAGTTTTGGGGGCCTTGCCCCCTTAATTTTCTTAGAGGTATGCTATGGATGTAAAGTCGGTAGTTAACCTTCAACCTTCTTTAGAGATAAACGTTCAGTCCTTTTCTGCTAAGAGTCAAGGTCAGGAGAGCCTATCCCACTTAAACCGTATGGAAAAAGAAAGGGAGAAAGCAATTTCTCCGGAAACTCTTGAAAACGTCCTAAATGACTTAAAAAGGAAACTGTCCCTTTTAAACACTCAGCTTAAAATACAGATAGATAAAGATACTGACATTATTGTTGTAAAAGTAATAGACAAAGAAACTCAAAAAGTTATTAGGCAAATACCTCCAGAATACATTTTAAAAATTGCAAAGTATTTGGATGAGATAGCGGGTCTTCTCTTTTCAGAGAAAGTTTAGGGGGAAAGATGGCAGGGGAGCTCTACATAAGCAACTTGGCGGGAACTTTTGACTATCAGGAGATACTTAATCTTTACTATCAGTCCCAGTCCGCTCCTATTAACCTTTTAAAGTCTCAAGAGTCAAAGCTAAGTGAAAAGGAATCGGCACTTAAAGAGTTTAACTCTAACATTCAAAAATTTTACGAGGCCTTCAACTCCCTTACTTCAAGTTATGAGCTTGAAAAGAAAAATGTTTCAATTTCAAATCCTTCTGTTTTAAGTGCAAACGTTCTTGACCCTCTTTCTGCCCAAGAAGGAAGCTACACGGTAGAGGTTAACCAGCTCGCCAAAAACGACGTTTGGCTTTCCCAGAAGGGAGTTAGCTCCCTCTCTGACCCTGTTTCCACAACTAGCGGACAGTTAACAATAGAGTATGAAGGCCAAAGTGTTGCTGTAGTAGATTACGATGAGGATACTTCAGATAACACTAAACCTTCAACCTTAACAGAAATAGCTAACGCTATAAACTCTTCTCAAGACAAGGTTGTAGCTTCGGTTATATTTGACGGGAGCTCTTACAGGCTCTTGCTCTCTGGAAAAGACACCGGAGAGAAGGCCACTATTTCTATTAAGGAAACCGGCAATGGGGACCTTTTAGATAACTTGGAGCTCGGCGATAACTATTCTGAAAGCCACGTTCAAGTGGCTCAAGACGCGAAGATAACCCTTTTCGGAGCAGAGATAAACTCTTCTACAAATACTTTTGAGGATGCCATTCCAGGAGTTAAGATTACTGTAAACTCAATTGGTACTTCAGTTATAAATGTTCAAGCTGACTACTCCCAGTTTAGAAATGACCTTACTTCTTTAATTAATGCCTACAACGCTATAGTTGACTTTATATCAGATAAAGCAGGTAAAGATGGCGTTCTATCTGGAGATAACACCCTTTATACTGTTCGTTCTTCTCTCCTTTCTAAAATGCAGTCCCTTTTTGACTTGGGTATTCTCAGCGTTGATAAAGATACGGGTCATGTAAACCTTAATACCTCAAAACTTGATACTCTCTTGAGTCAAAACTTAACGGAAGTAAAAACTGCCGTCTCAAACTTGAGAAATTCTCTTCAGGATTACTTGGTTTTCCTGACGAGTCCTGAAGGGCCGATTAACTCTGAAATAAAGAGTCTTGAAAGTGCTAAAGAACAGATTGAAGACAGAATAGATTTTATGACTAAGATGCTGAACGAGCAGCTTGAGGAGTTTAAGAAACAGCTTATACAAGTTCAACTCCTTCAAACCAAAATGGAAGAGTTAAGGGCTAAAATAGCTTCTACTTTTGGAACGCCAACTTTACTTCCTAAGTCGTAAGGAGAGGGGATATGAATCCTTATTTAAAAATGCAGGTTGAAACGTCAACCCCTGTGGAAAGAGTAATTTTACTCTACGATAAACTTTTAATTCTCTTAAAAGAAGCTTTTTCGGCGATAAAGGAAGGAAATGTTGAAAAAAAGGTTAATTCTCTTTCTAAAGCGGAAAAGATAATAACGGTATTAAACTCTTCACTTGATATGGAAAAGGGTAGAGAAGTTGCCAAAACTTTAAGGGATTTCTACGAAACTCTTTTATGGGGAATTTTTATTGTTAACAGAGATAACGACCTTGAAGCTTTAGAAAATTTAATTTATATGGTGAATGAGGTTAAGGGAGCTTGGGAAGAGATAGCTTTGAAAGAGAGTTAAACAGTTTAATTGTAGCTATTAACAATAAAAACTATGAAGAGGCACTAAATCTCTTACGAGAATTTGATTTAAACTTGCCTAAACTTTCTAAAGAAAGGGCTTCTGCCCTATATTTGCTCCTTGAAGAACTAACTAAAAGTCTTAAAATAGAAGAAGAGAAGATATTATCTCTTTTAGAGACGAAAGTTTGGGTAAAGAACTCTTATCTAAAGCACTCTTTATAACGGGAACCGATACTGGAGTTGGAAAGACCTTCTTTTCGGTTTCACTAATCAATGCTTTAAAAGAAAAAGGTATTAGCGCTGTAGGTTATAAACCTATAGAAACTGGATGTTCTCCAGAGTGCCAAGACGCTAAAGCTTTAGGTAAGGCCAGCGGTCTCTACCTCCCCCCTTTTTACTCCTTTAAAACGCCCGTTGCTCCCTCTGTTGCCTCTGAGCTGGAAGGAGCTCCTTTGAATGTTTCAGCTCTTAAGTCAGAGATAACCTTCCTTCAAAAGAGGTATTCCCCTTTAATAATTGAAGGAGCAGGGGGGATAATGGTCCCTATAACTTGGGAGTACACTTATCTAGACTTGGTTAAAGACCTCTCCCTTCCAGTCATTGTTGTTGCCCTTAATAAGCTGGGAGTGATTAACCATACTCTTTTAACGGTTAAAGCCTGCTTGTCTGAAGGAGTAAAGGTTGTTTCCGTGGTTTTAAACTCATTTAAAGCTGAAGATGAAAGCTTTTACACTAATTTATCTTCTTTAAGGAAGCTCCTTTCTCTTCCTGTTATTTCTTTCTCTTCTCCTTCTGATGCAAAAGCTGTCATTCCTTATGTTTTCAAAAGTTATTGAAAAGTTTTTTCTAATGCATATTATTTTAAGTAAATTTGATAAGAGGGAGGAAAGATGAAAAAGCTCCTTTTGGCTTTAAGCGTTTTCTTGGTAAGTGGAGCAACGGCGGAGGCAGGTACTTGGGAGACTACTTGTGCAGGTTGCCATAACGGCGTGGTAGCTCCTTCTAAAGAGACCCTTCTTAAGAAGTTTAAGACTAAGAGAGAGTTTATGGCAGCCGTAAGGAAGGCCGTTCAGTCTGGTAAGATGCCAAGAGGACTCGGATTTGGCAGAGCTGCTATGGAACTTTACGGAGGAGCTAAAAAGTTTTCCTCCTTCCACAAAGTTAGCGCTGTAAAAAGTAGTTCAGTTGCTACTTCAAGCTCTGACCCTTACGCTAAGTACAAGAAGTTCTTTACGCCCCTTCCTGCTTTACCCCCGATACCTGCTGATAACACTTTAACCCCAGAGAAGGTTAGGCTGGGGAAAATGCTTTATTATGACCCTAGACTTTCAAGAAGTAAGTTAATTTCCTGTAATACCTGCCATAACCTCTCTATCGGAGGGGACGACAATCAAAAGACCTCATTAGGAGACCACTGGAGGACCGGAGGTAGGAACGCTCCTACAACTCTTAACTCTGGCTTTTTAAGGGTTCAGTTCTGGGACGGTAGAGCTCCCACCCTTGAAGAGCAGGCAAAAGGTCCCCTTCAAGCTCACGTTGAGATGAATTCAACTCCCAAGATAGTAGTTCGCAGGCTTAAGGCTATTCCTGAATACGTGAAACTCTTTAAGAAAGCCTTTCCCGGCGAGAAAGACCCTGTTAACTTTGAGAACGTAGTTAAGGCCATAGCCTCTTTTGAGAGAACACTTAACACTCCCAACTCTCCCTTCCAAAGGTACCTTCTAGGCGACTCTAACGCCTTAACTAAAGAGCAGAAAGAAGGAATGAAGCTCTTTGTTAAGTATGGCTGTATAGCCTGCCACAGCGGTCCTGTCTTCTCTGACGGACAGTTTCACAAGTTTAAGTGGAATAACGACCTTGGAAGGTACAGGGTTACCAAAAATCCCAAAGATAAGTATATGTTTAGAACCCCTCAGCTCCTTAACGTAGCTATTACTGCTCCTTACTTCCACGACGGTTCAGTTAACAGCCTTGAAGAGGCAGTTAAGATTATGGCTCAGAAAGAGTTAGGTAAAAAGTTGTCAAACGAAGAAGCTAAAAAGATTGCTGACTTCCTCCGTTCCCTTACGGGAGAAGTTCCCCTTGAAGCAAGGGTTTTACCTCAACTTCCGGGCAATAACCCTGAATAAACTTAAGGGAGGGAGTTTCCCTCCCTTGTATAATTTTACTTATGAACTACTTTATCTCAGATACCCACTTTTTCCATAAAAACATACTTAAGTTAAATCCTCTCAAGAGGAAGAAAGGATTTGAAGATTTAATTCTCTCCTCTTTAGAAGATTTAAATTCAGAGGATACCCTCTATCTTTTGGGGGATTTTGCTTGGGAGCTTCCAGAAGGCTTTAAAGAGCTCTGGAGCTCTTTTCCCTTTAAAAAGGTCTTAATAAAAGGAAACCACGATTGGCGTTTTAAGGATGAACAGCTTAGGGAGCTCTTTGACGAAGTTTACCCTTTCTCCCTGTCTTTAGAAGTAAAAGGGAAAATGGTTCTCCTTTGCCACTTCCCGTCTTTAGACCTTAGGACTTATAGGTTTTTAGAACTTCAAAAGAAAATAACCCAAGAGTTTAAAGAGGGAAGATTTTCTTTGCTCCTTCACGGCCACGTTCACTGGAATCCCTTTGGCGTTTTCTGCGGTTGCCACTTAAATTGTGTAAAATGCCTAAATGTTAATGTTGAGTTTATAGGTTTTAAACCTCTAAGCGAGGAGGAACTTCCCCTATGATAAAACTCTTAATTCTTGACGTTGACGGAGTCTTAACAGACGGAACCATTACCTATACTCCTTTTGGAACTGAGGTTAAATCCTTTAACGTGAAGGACGGCTTTGGTATAGTTAGAGCCCTTAAAGAGGGTTTAAAAGTTGCACTTATTAGCGGTAGGTATTCCTCCTTAGTTGAAAAGAGGTTTAGGGAACTTGGAGTTGAGGAGATACATCAGGGAATTGAAGACAAGATGGAAGTCTATGGCTACCTTAAAGAGAAGTTCTCCCTTAAAGACTCCCAAATTGCGGCTATGGGAGATGACATACCAGACATTCCTATCCTTAAAACCTGTGGGGTTTCGGGAGCTCCCAAAGACGCAGTTCCTGAAGTTAAACTAATAGTTGACTTTGTCTCAACCAAAGAGGGCGGGAAGGGAGCAGTTAGAGAGTTTATAGACTTTCTCCTTAAAGAGAAAGGAAATGAATAGGTCATTTTTCTATCGTTTAGCCTTAATTTTCTTTCTTATCTCTACTTTACCTTTTGTAATTTTCCTAATAAATAGGGAAACTCCCCCTCCAAATCTCAAGATAAAAACTCATAAAGAGCAGACAATTGAAAAATTTTCCTTGCGTTCTGCCGGAGAAAACCCGTGGATACTTAAATCTCCCAAAGCTGTTTTTAAAGGAAACAGCATTATAAAACTTAAAGAAGCCGTTTTTGAAACTTTAACATCTCCTAAAATAAGGATAACGGCAAGAGAAGCCCTTTTTAATAAAGAAAAGGGATTGCTTTTCCTAAAAGTTGTTCACCTATACTCTAATAAAACGGAAGCTTTTTCTCCTGAAGGGGTCTATTCTACCGAAAAGAGTATTTTTAAAACAGATAAAGGTTGTAAACTTAAATCTGAAACTTCCATTACTACGGGGCAAAGGTGTATCCTCTTTGTTAAAAATGGGAAAGTTATAATTGAAGGTAAAGTTAAAAGCACTATTTCGGAGGCGAAATGAGGTTCTTTATCTTACTTGTTCTACTTTCTTTTTTTCTAGCCGTAAACTCTTTCTCTTCTGAAGAGAAGGTAAACTCTATTCCCGTCGTGATAGAAGCTCAGAAACTTAACTACAACGATAAGAAAAAGGTAGCTGTTTACATAGGAAACGTGATAGCTCAACACGGTCAAACAATCCTTAAAGGGGATAAACTTACCATATACTTTACCCCTGACGGAAAGGAGATAAGGAAAATAGTTGTTGAAGGGAATGTTTACCTTAAGGACCCAAGAGGTGAAGGTTGGTGTCAACAGTTAATTTACTATCCATTTCAGGAAAAAGTGGTTCTAATAGGAAACGCAAAGCTTAAACAGGGTAAAAATCTTATAGTTGGAGATAAGATAATAGCCTATAAAGACGGAAGGGTTGAAGTTATAGGTGTAAAAGAGAGAGTTAAGACAATCATATACTCAGAGGGAAAAGTTGCAGCAAGTGCAGGATTTAAATCTCCTAAAAGTAGAAAAAATAAGTAAGACTTTTGGTAAAAGGAAAGTTGTAGATAGCGTAAGTTTAGAAGTCTTTGAAGGAGAGGTAGTAGGTTTGCTGGGGCCTAACGGTGCCGGTAAAACTACTACCTTTTACTGTATTGTGGGCCTTGTAAAAGCAGACTCAGGTAAAGTTTACATAGGGGAAGAAGACATCACTAAAGAACCAACCTACATAAGGGCAAGAAAGGGTATTTCTTACCTTCCTCAAGAGCCTTCAATTTTTAGGAAACTTACTGTTGAGGAGAACTTAAAAGCTGTTTTAGAGATGCACAACTATTCAGAGAGGGAGATTAAGGAGAAAGTAAACTGGCTTTTAGAAAGATTTGGGATAGCTCACTTAAGAAAGCAAAAAGCTTCCTCCCTTTCTGGAGGAGAGAGGAGGAGACTTGAAATAGCGAGAGCTCTAACTATAAACCCTAAATTCCTACTTCTGGACGAACCCTTCGCCGGAATTGACCCTATAGCTGTAGCTGACATACAATCTCTTATAAAAGAACTTAAAGAACTGAACATTGGAGTTCTAATTACCGACCACAACGTAAGGGAAACTCTCAAGATAATAGACAAAGCTTACATAATAGCCCACGGTAAAGTCATAGCCGAAGGAGCTCCTTCTGAAGTTGCTAAGGAGGAAATAGTAAGGAAAGTTTATCTTGGAGACGACTTTAGCTTCTAGTGTATCCTGTAAACGAAGTCTACTATAGTTTTGTCAGAAGGATTTTTCTTATTAACTACTTTAACCTCAACAGCGTAGATTTGTGGACTTAAGGAGGGAGAAGCAGGATTTTCTAAAACTCTGGAGAGGAGAGTAGCGTTTATGCTAAAGTTATCTATTTGTGAGAAATTTCCTAAGTTAATTGGTGAGTTTGGGAGATTACAAGAAGTATATTTGCAGAAATCGCCCGTATCCATTAACCTAAAAAGATAATTTGATATACCTTTGGCAACCTCTTCTGAGTTTGTGTAGTTTTTATAACTTCCAGAAATGTAGGTGTTTGAGGATATTAAATAGAAAAGAGAAGCTATCACTATTAACGCTACTAAAGACAGGATAAGTGTAATAATTAAAGTGATTCCTTTCCTCATTTATTTCTCCAAATTCATCGGTTCTTGGGAAATTTTTATAATTTTCCACCTATAATGGATGTAATCTTTTACATTTTTTAGGCTTAGATTTACATTATCTATGGTAGTATTCTCGGAAAAATAGAAGTTATTGTCTCTTTTCCCTTCTTGAACCAATATATAAACGTTCACTCCTTGTAAATTGTTTACTTCTTCGTTAAAGGAAATATTTGACAAGCTTTCGGGATTAACTAAGCTACCGTTCCAGTTAAACCTTACCTGGAAGTCTGCAACGCAGTACAGTATTGGATAGGATTTTTTACCTATTTTCCTAAATAAAGTTTTCGTCCCTGGAGCACAGTAGGACGGCGCAGTAGAAGATTTTCCTAAGTAGTATTCTATTAAATTGCAGTACTGGTTGGAACAACTTCCGCTAGTTGCAGGGTCGTAAGGATAGACTAAGAAGATACCAGTTGAAGGACATATCTTGCTATTGGTAAAGCCATCAACTATTTTCCTTGTTGATGCATCTAAGACCACAAAACCTAAACTCCCAGTAGGTAAGCTCCCTGCCTTGATGTCAAATGTACCTGAAGAGCAGTCTACTAAAGCCCAACCGTGGGTCTTCTCGTTGGTTAAGCTGTAGGTTGAGCGTATAGCGAGTCCCTTTTTAACTTTATCAAAATCAACAGGCAAACAATCTCCATTACATATAAAGTTGGTGCAGTTGCAAGAGCAATTGCTTCCTATTCCGTACCCTGCTTCCTGAAGTTCATATCTTATGATGTCTGTATTTAAGAGTGACTCTATTTGAGAAGTAGATATAGATTCTTCTCTTCTAAAGTTCTTGTATACAGAAGTATATACTATGTAAATAGCAGTTAGGATAATAAAGCTTATGAAAACAGTAATTACTGCTTCAATTAAACTTATGCCTTTCCTCTTCCTCATTTCTATTCACCCTATTTAACTATTACGGTTCCGTTTATAGAATGGAATTTCCCTCTGAAAAACCAGCAAATTTCAACTTTAACCTTTTTTATCTTAAGGAAATTATTGTTAGTAATATTAAAATACTTGCCAAAAATCACCTTTTTGTCCCTTACAAACCTTACCTCAATGTTTTTCTTGTTAACTAGTGCGTCTTGACAGCTTGTACTACCATTATTTATACTTGGATTTATGCCACTATAACCTTTACTTCTTACTTCCTCCAGATTTGCTATTAAGATTTGGTTAGCAATGTTTCTTATATCGTTTTGCTGGTTTACTCGTATGTAAACAAGGATAGAAAATAGTAGACCAATTAATACGATACTTAAGATAACTACTGAGATTAAGACCTCTATTATGCTGAACCCTAACCTTCTACTGGCAGTTTTTCCCATTCCATTTTCCTCTCTTTAGTCTGACGCCTCCAGATGATATGACACAGCTATAAACTGGGTTAAGGGAATCTAAATTTATGGAATTGCTAAATATCGTAAAGGAATTGAGAATCCCTTTTTCGCTAATTCTCACTTCTGTTGTGGAACCTTTAAACTTAAAAGGGGATGAGAGGTTGTATTCGGCTACGGTATTACCGCTTTGTTTAACCTGTAATTCTTTTCCATTAGAGGATAAATACACTTCATAAGGTGTGTGAGATAAAAGGGCCTTCATTCTATACTTTTGAATTGTGGAATATATGATGTCTGTATCTTTCTCAATATCTGCTCTTTTCTTCCACTTTAAAAGTGGAGGAGCAGCCAGAAGTAGTAGTATTGCTAAGATAGCTAATATAATTAAGATTTCTAATATTGTAAAAGCCTTTACTTTTCTATCCATAAAAGGAGCTCTCCTAACCAAGTTTCTGGCACTACAAGAGGTGTTGAGCTTTCAGGAGAGATACCTATATACCACTTAGTAGTTCTATTTCCGTTATTACTAAAGTAGCTTTTGTTGGGGATTATCTGTTCTATGTCTCCGCTGGATAGTTGAAGGAGTAAACTTCCGTTAATCGTAGAGGGGGCATAAACTTCTTTCCCTTCAGAGCCTAAGCATCCTTTAAATAGGCTACCTCCGGTAGCACAGTTTAAGCCCCATACCCTTGTTCTTCCGCCGAAACTACAAGGGTCAGAAGAAGGTTGAATAGTAGTAAAGAAAATAACATTTGATTTGCTAGGTGTTGGGTCAGCTATAGAACGCTCTTTTAGGTAGTTTCCTGTATTGTTTGAGAGTTCAATATACCAACCTCTTAAAACCCCATTGCTTAAGTCATTACAAATGTTGTCGGTACCTTCACTAACATCGGCAGCGTTGGTTATGACGACCCAGTTTTTGCCTTCTTTTTTTAAGGGCAAGCCGTATATTCTTTCCCTCGTATTGGGAAGTGGATTGTCTTCTTTGAAAAACCACTTACCTGTTCCAAAGTATATATACCATCTGTTAAAGCATTTCATTACCTCTACCTTTGAGGTAACAGGGGGTATTTCTCTAATTAAATACTCTCTAATTCTCCAATCGTTTATGTTATCGCTGTTTGTATCTATTTGCAGTATTCCCCCTTTCATATTATTCAAGTCTCCATCAAAAATGGATGTGCCAACGAAAATAGAGTCTGTGTACCCGTCATTATTAAAATCAATGCCTTCTGTAAACAGCCTACCTGAAAAGGCGTTCTGTATTCCCGTATCAATAACTCTTTCCAAATTTCCGTTAAATAGATTAAGGACGAAGAACTTTAAGTTGGTATAAGCTTCACCTTTATAATTGTCTGGACCGGAGCCGAAAATCACATATGTTCCATTTTTCCTCTTTACGATTGCGGGTCCTGAATAAGTAAATCCTAAGTCTTTATTAGTAAATTCCCAAAGGAACTTGGGTTTCAGAGGGTTTGTGATGTCCAATGCAAAGTAAGATGAAAGTCCTACGCAAGAATTTGAGCTTGTATCAGGACAAGTATCGGTTGGAGGATTTATGCAGCCATTGCTAGTGCAACCAACCGCTCCTCCTAGTCTCATTCCTCCTATTAAAATCCTGTGAAGGTTGCCTTTAGCGTCTTTGTAGGAGTAAACGTAAGGTTTTAGGTCAACAAAGTACATGTGCTTGTAGTCTGGATTTGCAAGGTATCTCAAGTAAGGTAAAGCGTTTTTAGGTATAAATGCCCATAACTCCTCTCCTAAAGAGTAGCTCCCATTATCATCCTTTGAATTCTGAATTTTTGCCACTTGGTTGGGTGTAGAGAGTTTTTTTACGAAACCGACCTTGAACGCGTGTAGCATACCGTCATTTGCACCAACGAAAACCACGGAGAATTTGCCGTAGTCAACGGCCGTAGGTGTAGAGTATATAATGTCTCCCAGTTTCCAAGTTTCTCCATCTACACTTCTATTTCTACATCCTTGGATATCCTTTCCCCTAATGTAGGAGACTAAGTTTCCTGCAGAACCTGAAAGACAAGAAGGAAAAGTGCCAGGATTTCCTAAGTAGTTTTTAAAACTTTCTGCGTTTTCTTTAGTGAATTCTATAAGTCTATTACCATCTGTCGTGAATATTTTCCTGTCTTGAGGAGCTGTGTTTAATAGTATGCTCCCTGCTTCCCATAGAGGATGGAGGCTATCAAAAGAATCATAACTTGTTATAAAAGAACCTTTATTCCCTGTAGAAGTGCTGTTATAGACATCTATTTTAAGTTTTCCTGTATCTTCATTAACGCTCCATTCAACTATGTGGTCTGTACTAATATCCAAAATCTTGTTTTCATTTGTATCTTCCCTTATGTTCTGGTAGCTTTTTGAGTTATAGAGCCACCAACTATAAAGATAGCCAATCCAGCCAACTTTTTTGTCGTCAAAATATCTTTCTGGATAAAAGAGTGCTTGTAAAGATATGCTTCCTATGTTGCCCTTTTCAGATAGGGCACAAACGGAAGTAGCTGAGAAGACTTTTTTCAAAATTAATTTGAAAATCTTGTAAATAGCTTCTTTTAACTTTTGTGGGTTGTCGCCGTAAAAGAAATTATCAGGAATACCGTTTTTATCCTTATCCCATTCGCCTATCTTATCTTTTTTTATTGGAGAGTATGAACCGCAATACGAATTTTTTTCGTGTTTGGAATCACAGGGGGGAGAAGGAGGAACCGAGTCGTATCCGTAGGGAAGGTCATCTCCGTCTTTATCAATAAAGCTTCCGTATATAGCTGTATTCTCTAAAGCGTTTTTATCAGAAGGTGTATCGCTGAAACTATATATGGCGTAAGTTTCTACCCTTTGCTTCCCTTCTAGTTCCTCTGACAGGTCTTCTGTCCATAATTTATAGGTTATTAATGAAGGGTCTATAATACAACTATATTTGTAAATTGAGGCGTTAATGGGATTTTTCATAAGGTGTGAGTCGTTATCGCAGGTAAGCTTCTCGTTAGAAAACCAGTGTCCGTTCCATCCTCCATCGGATATTAAAACAACAAAGTTTTTAGCGCACCTTACCTTAATGTTGTTAAACTCATAAGGATTTACATAGTCTGAGTCTTTTCTGGAAAACCTCTTTCTCCATATACCGTCTTTTAACGAAAAGTAGTGATAAACCTCATCTAGGGCTTCTCCCGTAGGAGTTCTACCTGCAGGTACGGTATTGTTTATTTGTTCTATTAGTTTGTCATAGTTGTAAGAAGGATAAATCCATTCCCTAACAGGCTCATAATAGTAAGAGTTAGGGTGCCTGTAGTGGTGGCGTTTCCCAGGAAATATAACTAAACCTATGCGGGGTTTTAGGTTGTTTCTAGCAATTTGTTGTAATATCCCTTCAACTTCTCCTGTTTCTGTGTTATAGGAGCTGGTTTCCTCTATTGGGATGAGAATTGTACCGTTCTTGCTAATGGTTTCTAGGTATTCTTTATTGTTATATTCAACAACTTTCCCGCCTGTTAATATTAAGCGAAGTATGTCTATCCTTCTCATATATTCATAGTTCAATTTATTGCCAGATTCACCATTGGGGCAATATGAATATATTGATATTGATTTGGATTTTTTCTCTTTGCAGTATTTTTTGTCTGGTTTAAAGTATCCGTAGTAAGTTTTCTTTCCGTCAAATTTGTTCCCTTTATAATTATATGCTTTAAATTTCATACTTCCACTGTAATCTAGAACTAGCATTATGTTGCTGTAAGTTTTCTGCTGTAAAAAAGGAGGAATGGAGTAATAGGTTGAAGGATTTAAAGTTTCTGAATAGCTAAGAGAATGTGAAATAATTAAGGTTAATAAGGACAAGATACCTATTGCTACTTTCTTTGTCCCTGTCATTTTTCTCCCTCTAACTTTTGGCATTTAATGTAATTTTTGTTTAAGTAGCAAACTAGAGTATCTCCTACTTTAAAATTAAGGTTTTTGGGAGTGTTTTCTACTTGATAAGGTTGTTCGTATCCGTCTAACTCTAGTATAAGGGAATTTTGCGAAGAGCTAATGACTAGTCCGTATTTTTGTTGGGAAAGGTTTGTGGGGGTTTTCTCGTTCCATATAAGGACTTTGTAGCCGTTTCCTAAAGCTTCTGGAACTTGTAGTGCAGGTAAAACAGAGAGAAGGTAGAAAATTAAGGAAAATTTAAGGTTTTTCTTTACCATTTTCCTTGCCTTTTATATGGGTTCTACTTTATGTAATTTAGTAGAATTTCAGGTATTTTCACTGAACCGTCTCTTTGTTGGTACTGTTCAAGTATTGCAATTACCGTTCTGCCTACTGCAAGGCCTGAGCCGTTTAAGGTGTGAGCGTAGTGGACTTTCCCGTTTTTGTCCCTGTAGCGTATTTTGGCTCTCCTCGCCTGAAAGTCTTCACAGTTTGAGCAGGAGGAGATTTCCCTGTACCTGTTTTGAGAGGGTATCCAAACTTCTATGTCGTAGGTTTTTGCTGCAGAAAACCCTAAGTCTCCCGTGCACAGCTCTACAACTCTGTAGTGAAGTCCTAAAAGTTGAAGCACCCTTTCTGCCTCTTTTACCAGTTTCTCAAGCTCTTGGTAGGAGTTTTCAGGGCGGACTATTTTTACAAGCTCAACTTTGTTAAACTGATGAAGCCTCATTATCCCCCTTACATCCCTTCCGTGAGCTCCAGCCTCCTTCCTGAAGCATGGAGTATAGGCCGTGTAGTACTTGGGGAGCTCTTTTTCTTCAAGTATCTCCCCTGCGTGAATGTTTGTAAGGGGAACCTCGGCGGTAGGTATTAGCCACAAGTCTTCGTCTTCTATTTTGTATAGGTCATCTTTAAATTTGGGTAGTTGACCGGTTCCTGTCATCGTTTGGGTGTTTACCAATAGAGGAGGGATTATCTCCTCGTAGCCGTGCTCTTTTGTGTGGAGGTCAAGCATAAAGTTAATTAAGGCCCTTTCAAGTTTTGCTCCCCACTTCTTGTAGATAACGAACCTTGAGCCTGACAGTTTTGCAGCTCTTTTAAAGTCAAGTATTCCGTTTTTCTCTGCTATTTCCCAGTGGGGAAGGGGAGTAAAGTCAAACTTAGGTTTTTCTCCCCATACTCTAACTACAACGTTGTCGTTTTCGTCTTCCCCTACCGGTACTGAAGGGTGGGGAGGGTTTGGAATTGAGAGTATGAGTTTTTGAAACTTTCCTTCTATTTCTCTTAGCTCTTTTTCAAGCTCTTTTACTCTTTCTGAAATTCT
>Ga0256833_1000143_pt1 | contig 56082 bp, 56 predicted proteins | sample 356284metaG_FD_190535 | JGI IMG/M metagenome (GOLD analysis project Ga0256833, IMG submission 190535) | Hydrothermal vent microbial communities from Mid Atlantic Ridge, Atlantic Ocean - 356-284 | ecosystem: Environmental > Aquatic > Marine > Hydrothermal vents | place: Atlantic Ocean: Mid... | reverse complement strand
AGAGGATGGGAGCAGAGCTAAAGATAGAGGGAAACAGCGTAATAGTTAAAGGAGTTAAGGAGCTCTTTGGAGCAAAAGTTACGGCAACTGACCTGAGGGCAAGTGCCTCTCTTGTTATTGCAGGACTAGGAGCAAAGGGGAAGACGGAAGTTTACAGGATTTACCACCTTGACAGGGGATATGAAAGACTTGAAGAGAAGTTAAAGGGCTTAGGGGCAAAAATAGAGCGGGTTAAAAGCGAGATAAACTACTAGGAGCGTTAAGTATGGAAATAACCTTTGCACTACCTAAAGGAAGGCTTTTAAAGGAGAGCGTTAAGTTCCTATTAAAGTGTCAGATAGACGCAGAAGAGACATTAAAAGAAAGCAGGAAACTTGTATTTAGAAAAGGAGGGTTCAAGTTCCTCCTTGTTAAACCTATGGACGTTCCAACTTACGTTTATTACGGAGCCGCAGACGTAGGAATCGCAGGAAAGGATGTAATAGAGGAAAAAGGGTATGAACTGTATGAACCCCTTGACCTTGGCTTTGGTAAATGTAGGTTAAGCGTTGCCGAACCTGTAAACATAGAAGAACCTTACGATTTGGAAAAGCTCTCCTCAATAAGGGTGGCAACCAAATACCCTAAAACCACAGACTCTTACTTTAGAAGCAAAGGAATACACCCTGAAATAATAGTGCTTTACGGCTCTGTTGAGCTTGCACCTTTAGTTGGCCTTTCAGACAGGATAGTTGACCTCGTTCAAACTGGGACAACTTTAAGGGAAAACGGATTAAGGGAAGTTGACGTAATCCTTAACTCAACCGCAAGGCTAGTAGTAAATAGGGCAAGTTTAAAGACAAAATACGGCAAGATAAAGCCCATAATAGAGAAGATGAAGGAAGTTATAGCTAATCAAAGATAACTGTCTTGTTATCGTAAACGAGAATTTTATTCTCAAGGTGCCACTTAACCGCCCGTGCAAGAACGAGCTTCTCTAAGTCCCTTCCTTTCTTTATCATCTCCTCAAGAGTGTCCCTGTGGCTTACCCTAACGACATCTTGCTCAATTATAGGACCTTGGTCAAGCTCCTCGGTAACGTAGTGGCTTGTTGCTCCTATTATCTTTACTCCCCTTTCGTAAGCTCTGTGGTAAGGTTTTGCTCCAACAAAGGCAGGAAGGAAGGAGTGGTGGATGTTTATTATCCTGTTCCTAAAGGTGTTCACAAACCTACCCGAAAGTATCTGCATGTAGCGTGCTAAAACTACTAAGTTTATGTTCTCTCTCTTTAAAAGCTCAATTTCCTCTCCTTCAACTTCCCTTTTGTTCTCTTTACTGACAGGAAAGTAGTAAAAAGGAATTCCGAAAGTCTCAACGGTCTCTCTTAGGTCTTCGTGGTTGCTTATTACTAACTTTAAATTCCCCTTTAGGTCTCCAACCTTAAAACGGTAAAGGAGCTCATAGAGACAGTGGTCATACTTTGAAACGAAAACGGCAACGTTTTGAACTTCATCGCTAAAGTGTAGTTGATAATTTATGTGAAATTTCTCGGCAATAGGCTTAAAGGCTTTCTCTATCTCGGACTTTTTAAGGGAAAACCCTTCAAGTTCCCACTCTATTCTCATAAAGAAAATGCCTTTCTGAAAGTCTATGTGCTGGTCTGCATGGATGATGTTTCCGTTGTTTTTAGCTATAAAGCCGGTAATTTCTGCAAGTATCCCTCTTCTATCCGGACAAGAGATAAGCAGAACAGCAGTCTCCATAACTACTCCACGGTAACGCTTTTTGCTAAGTTCCTAGGCTGGTCAACCTCATAACCTAAAAAGTCGGCAATGTAATAGGCGAAAAGCTGTAAAGGAACAACATTTAAAATAGGAGAGAGGAACTCGTTAACTTCAGGAACGTAAATAGGGTAATCTGTAAGGTTATTCGCCTCTTTGCACGAAGGGTTTAAAACTGAAATTACCTTACCTTTTCTCGCTTTTACCTCCTCCATGTTGGAAACCACCTTCTCATAAACTCTTCCTTTCGTAGCAAGGAAGATAACAGGCATCCTTTCATCTATGAGGGCAATAGGACCGTGCTTCATCTCTCCAGAGGGATATCCTTCTGCGTGTATGTATGAAATCTCTTTAAGTTTAAGGGCTCCTTCAAGGGCAATAGGATAGTTAACGTGCCTCCCAAGGTATAAAACGTCTTTAGCCTTATAGAAGTTAAGGGCAAGCTCTTTAACAGTTCCCTCTTTTCTCTCTGTATTTAAAAAGGACTCAAGCTTTGAGGGAAGCTCAAGGAGCTCCCCATATAGGCTTTCAAACTCCTCCTGCTTAAGAGCTCCCCTTACTTTCCCTAACCAAAGGGCAAACAAAAACAGCGAAGTAAGCTGTGTAGTAAAAGCCTTTGTTGAAGCTACGCTTATTTCAGGCCCTGCATAAGTGTATATAGTTCCGTCTGCTTCCCTAGTTGCCGTTGAACCTATAACGTTGCAGATTGCTAAGGTAGTAGCTCCCCTTTCCTTGCCAAGCCTTAAAGCTGCCAAGGTATCTGCCGTCTCTCCCGACTGGGTTATCCCAACTATTAGGGTCTTGTCAGATATAACAGGGTCTCTATAGCGAAATTCTGAAGCGTAATCTACATTAACGGGAACCCTTGAAAAGCTCTCTATGTAGAACTTAGCAATCAAGCCGGCGTGGTAGGAAGTACCACAGGCAACTATATGTATTCCCTCTAACTGCTCAAAGTTAAAGTCTAAAGGAGCTCCCTCCTCAAACCAACCACTGTTTCCCCTAATGGCGTCGGCAACGGCCTTTGGCTGCTCATAAATCTCCTTAAGCATAAAGTGCTTGTAGCCTCCCTTTTCGGCTTGAGATATAGACCAAGGAACGGTCATAACCTCCTTGCTAAGGGGAACTCCGGAGAAATCGTAGAAAGAGACCTCGTCTTTAGACAAAACGGCAACCTCCCCATCTTCAAGGAAAACCACCCTGTTGGTATAGGGAAGGAAAGCGGGAACGTCAGAAGCGACGAAGTTTTCACCATCGCCAAGGCCAACTACAAGGGGACTGTCCTTCCTGGCACAGAAAACTTTGTCCGGTTCTAAAACGGTAATAACCGAAATAGCAAAAGAGCCCTTTAACCTACTTAAAGCTTTTAAGAAGGCAGAGAAGAAAGAGTTTTCCGACTTTAACTCCTCTTCAATTAAGTGAACAATAACCTCCGTATCGGTATCAGAAACGAAGTTGTGTCCCTTTGAAAGGAGCTCCTCCTTTAAAGAAGAATAGTTTTCAATAATGCCGTTGTGGACAAGGGCAACTTTACCATCGCAGCTTAAGTGAGGGTGAGCGTTGTTGATGACAGGTTTACCGTGGGTAGCCCATCTGGTATGGGCAATTCCTATGTTTGAGTAGAGATTAATTTTATTGAGCTCTACCTGAAAGTCCCTAATCTTCCCTACTTTCTTAAAGGTCCTTATTCCCTCATCTGTTAAGAGGGCTACTCCTGCAGAATCATAACCTCTATACTCAAGCCTCTTGAGGCTTTCAACAAGAACGCTCTTGGCATTATCTTTCCCTACATAACCCACTATGCCACACATAGAAACCTCAACAAAAAATTTTTAGTTAGTATAACAGTAAAGGAGGAAAGATGAGAGACTACATGTGTGAAGACACGATAGCGGCAATAGGAACTCCCGTAGGGAAAGGAGCTATCGGAATTGTAAGGATTTCAGGGAAAAAAGCTTTAAAGATACTAAAGGAGCTCTTTAGGACGAAGAAAGGGGAGAGAAAGGAAACCTTTGAAGAGAGGAAAATGTACTACGGACTGGTCGTTAACGAGTTTGAAGAACCGATAGATGAAGTTTTAGCAGTTTACATGAAAGGCCCAAGAAGCTTTACCGGAGAAGACGTAGTAGAGATACACAGCCACGGGGGAATAGTAGTAGTGAGGAAAATACTTAGGGAGGTTTTAAAAAAAGGAGCTCGCCTTGCTGAACCTGGAGAGTTTACGATGAGGGCCTTTATTAACGGGAAGATTGACCTAACTCAGGCCGAAGCCATAAACCAACTGATAGAGGCAAAGAGCGAAGTTGAAGCAAAGGTAGCACTTAAACAGCTAGAAGGGAACTTGTCAAAGAAAATAGAGGAGTTAAGGGACAACCTATTAGAGCTTAAGGCCTACATAGAAGCGGCAGTTGACTTTCCGGAAGAAGAAATTGAGATACTAGAAAAAGGGCAGGTTAAGGGGAAAATTTTAGAAGCCCTAGATAAGCTAAAGAAACTCATAGAAAGCTACGAAGAAGGTAAGTTAATAAGAGAGGGGATTAAAGTAGCCATAGTGGGAAGGCCAAACGTAGGTAAGTCTTCTCTCCTAAACGCCCTTTTAAAAGAGGAAAGGGCAATAGTAACGGAAATACCGGGAACTACAAGAGACATTATAGAAGAGAGCATAACCCTAAAAGGAATCCCATTAAGGCTTATAGACACTGCAGGGATAAGGGAAACCTTAGAAAAAGTAGAAAGGATAGGAATTAAAAGGAGCTTAGAGAAGCTAAGAGAAGCAGACGTTATCCTTTTTGTAGTTGACGGTTCAAAGGGGCTAACCGAAGAGGATTTAAAAATCCTTAACCACTTAAAGGGAAAGGAAAACGTAATAGCAGTTGTAAACAAGAGAGACTTAGGGTTAAAGGTTAAGTGTAGCGACTTAAAGGGATTTAAAAAGTGTGTTGAAGTTAGCGCCAAGGAAGAAAAGGGCATTGAAGAGTTAACGGAAAAGATTTTAGAGCTTGTAATGATAGAACCTGAGGCCGTTTTAGGGAAAGAAGAGCCTTTAATAACCAGCGAAAGACAGAAGAGACTTTTAGAGGAGGCTAAAGGAGCCCTTGAAAGGGTTTTAAAGAGCTTAGATGAAGGGTTTGAATCCCCAGAGTTCTTATCAATTGACTTAAACGAAGCCCTTGAAAAGTTAGGTATGATAGTGGGAAAGATTACCACCGAAGACATGTTTGATATAATATTTTCCCGCTTCTGCATAGGGAAATAGCACTCTAGAAGGTAAGACCAATGGCAAGGGATAAGATAGAGCTAATAGTTATTAAGGACGAGTTGGGAAACTACAAAAGGCTAAAAGTCTCAAAGAAACTTATTAAGACTGTAAGTTTACTGGGATTACTTTCTTTCTTCTCTTTAAGTGCTCTTTCCTTAATCTCCTTAAAGGAGAGAGCGGAAAGCCTTAAGGAGAAGAGAGAGCTTAAAGAAAAAGTAGCTCTTTTAGAAAGGGAACTCTCTAAAGTTAACGAGGAAAACAATAACCTAAGGGGAAAGGTTGAAAAGTTAACTAAAGAGAAAGAAGAGACTGTAAAGGAGCTTGCAAAGAGGCTTGAGCTTATTAACTCCCTTATAGAGAAAACGGGGTTTATAAAAGTTAAAAGGGGAGAAGGTGGAACTGCAGTTCCTATAGAAAAGGTGTTAACCGACAGTAACATTGACCTAAACAGCTTGATTTCAGGGATAGACAAGCTAATAAAAGACTTTAGAGGAACCCCTATGGGCTATCCTACAGAGGGTAGGATAACTTCAGGTTTTGGCTTAAGGAGGAACCCCATAACGGGCAGGCTTGAATTTCACCTTGGACTTGACATAGCAAACAGGTGGGGAACCCCTGTCAGGGCTACCGCAGACGGGATAGTGATAAAGGCAGGCTGGTGTGGACTTTTAGGAAGGTGCGTGGAGATACGGCACGATAACGGCTTTGAAACTTTTTACGGACACCTATCAAAGATTACGGTGTTTAAAGGCCAGAGAGTTGAAAGGGGAATGATTATAGGTTTAATGGGGAGCTCCGGAAGGAGCACAGGCCCTCACCTTCACTATTCGGTAAAGTGGGGAAGTAAGGTGCTAAACCCGCTACCTTTCGTAGAGGTAAAAGGTGTTAAAGAAAAGGGATAACAGGGACAAAGAAGAGGTAAAGAGCATTCTATCTCCAGAGCTGAAAGTTGAAGGGAACATATACGCTCAAGGAAAGGTAAGGATAGACGGAGTTGTTGAAGGAAATGTTGAAGGGGACTTCCTAATCTTTGGAGAAAGTGCAAAAGTTAATGGAAACATAAAGGCTGAAAAAGTAATAGTAATGGGGAATATTAACGGGGACATAGTTGCAAAAGAAGCTCAGATAAAAAGTAGCGCCAAGTTAAAGGGAAGCGTTGACGTTAAGGAGCTGTCGGTGGAGGAGGGAGCTTCAGTAGAGGGAAACCTTAGGTGCGGGGAGTTTACCGAAAGGGAAGCTCAAAATAGTAGCCTGGAAAAGAGCTCCCAATAAAGGGCGAATTTTTAAGATAGTCAATAAAGGGAGGAACTTCCAAATTACGGCTGACAAAGATAACTCTTCCCCCCTTTGAAAGGCCGTAAGGCTTTAAGTTAAAAAGTCTAAAGTAGCCAATTTTGGGAATAGAGAAGTAGCCTGTTGTGTAGTCTGGGTCGTCTGACACGCAGAGCTCCCCCAAAACACCAGGATAAGAACATATCTTGCTGGTTAAAACCAAGGCATCTTTAAGTCTATCAGTGTAAAACTTGCCGGCCTTTTCTTTAAGTTCACCGAGAGCTCTAGAGGTAATCCCCAAGCAAGAAGCCCTAACCCCTTTAAACTTATCAGGCTCAAGCCTTTTCCCAGAGGGAACTTCAACTATCAGAGCTCCCCTCATAACTCCCCCCGTAGGGGAAGGCCCTTTTAAAAGGAGGGAGTAGAAGCTAAGTCCCAAAGATGGAGGAATAGAAGCCAATTTAAAGAGCTTAACCAGTACTTCCCTTAGGGGTTGACTAACGTGAAAAACGGGAAGGAGGGGAGAGTAAATAGGTTCTTGCTTAACGGCTTCCACTTTAAGGTTTACAAAGTCTGGAATTCCCCTCTTTGAAGAAAGAGCCCTCTTAACGAAGGAATAGACGGCTTTAGAGATAGAACTTTCGTCAACTATGGCCTCTGCCCCGCAAAGGTGGGCTCCACCTTTAGAGCTCCTCATCTTTACGCTGAAAAGCCTTCCCACTATGTCCCCTTAAAGTTAAAGGGTTTCTAAACCAAACGTCCCTTTGGGGAAAGGGAATCTCTATTCCCTCTCTTTCAAAGAGCTCCTTTATCCTCTCATTTAAAAGGGACTTAACTTTAAAGGCCAAGTCCTTCTCCTTAACGTAGTAGATGAGCTTAAAGATAAGTGAACTTTCTCCAAACTGGGTAAAGTAAACAGAAGGTGAAGGGTTTGAAAGGACTCCAGGAATCCCTGAAACGGCTTTTAAAAGGAGCTCCTTAACTTTGTTAACGTCAGTTCCGTATGCAACTCCCACCTCAACAGAGTCCTTAACTTTAGGGTCAGGGTAAAGGGAGTTCTCAATTACCCCTTCTGTAAGCTTTGAATTGGGGACGGTTATGAGGTTATTACCGGAAACGGTAAGTATTCTGGTAGTCCTAAGGCCGATGTCGTAAACGTAGCCTTCAACGCCTATGTCCTTAATGTAAACCCTGTCTCCTATCCTAAACTGCCTGTCTGTAACAAGGAGTATCCCAGAAATAAAGTTCTTTATGGTATCCTTTGCAGCAAGACCAACGGCCAATGAGCCCACTCCCAAAGAGGTAATCAGGGAAGCAACGTTAAAGCCTAGCCTGTCAAGAACTGCTATTAAGGCAACGAAAACGACGAAGATGTTTGCAATCTTAGAAATCATAGAGTAGTAGGTATCAACTAGAGGGGCCTCTTCAGGGGAAACCTTTTTCTTTACCCCTTGAGAGAGCTTTTCAAGGGTAATCTCAACTAAACGCATAACTACGAAAGTAATAATGATGGTGTAAAGAATGAAAAATAAAGTGTTAAGGACCTTCAGGAAATTCCCTAAAGGGAACTGTAAAAGGGCAAAATTTAAAAAGAGTAAAAAGAAGAAGTAAGAAATCCAGCTTGAAAGGCTTACAAGTATCTTTTCAGTCTTAGTTAAACGCTTGTCTCTAAGGAAGAACTTTAAAAGGAGTTTTTTAAAAAGGGGCCTAACCCATAAGGAAACGAGAGCTAAAAGGAAAAAGGAAAAGGCAACCAAGTAATCAAACTTCACCCACGGGGGCAGTGCTCCCTCAAGGTGAACTTTTAAAGAGGAGAGAAACTCACTTCCTCCCATTAGAGCTCCCTATTTGTAAGTATAAAAGTTACCGGGCCGTCGTTTACTATGTGAACTTTCATATCTGCCCCGAAGATTCCCTTTTCCAACTTAAGGCCAAATGAAGATAATGAGTTAATTAACAAGTTAAACATCTCCTCTGCACGGGAAGGCTCTTCGGAGGACTGGAAGCTTGGACGCCTCCCTTTTTTACAGTCTGCTGCCAAGGTGAAGTTGGGAACTACAAGGAGCTCCCCCTTAACATCAAGGAGAGAGAGGTTCATTTTCCCCTGCTCGTCTTCAAAAATCCTTAAGTTAACGACCTTATCTGCAAGCTTTTCAACGAAAGAGGGAAGGTCTCCCTTCTCAAAGCCTACAAGGAGAACTATACCTTTACCGATTTCCCCTACAACCTCACCGTTAACAACCACCTTTGCCGAAATTACTCTTTGAAGACACGCCTTCATTTTACCACCCACAAGTGTTTTATCCCGTCAACTACAAACTGGGAGCCGAGAGCTCCAATAAAAAGTCCAAAAACTCTGGTTAAAACCCCTATGCCGGTAGGTCCAAGCCTCTTTGAAAGGTAGGCTGAGTTTAAGATAGTAAAGTAAATAGTTAAAACCACCAAGACAACCGCTAAAAGGAGTTGGAAAAGAGAAAGAGCTCCCCTTAACTCCTCACGGAAGATTAAAAGAGTAGTAAAAGCTCCAGGACCAAAGAGAATAGGTATTCCAAGGGGAATTACAGAAATGTCATCCTTAAGGGAAAGAGCCTCTTCCTCTCTGTCGCTGTGTTTTGTTTTAGGCTGGTGAGCTTGAAGCATCTGAAAGGCCATGTGTAGCAGTATAAGGCCACCGAAAATCTTAATGCTGAAAATGTTTATTCCGAGCAACTTTAATACGGAGTCTCCAACTGCTAAGGTAATGAGGGAAGCAAAGAGAACAGTTAAAGAGCTCTTTTTAGCAACTTCCTTTACGAAATCAACAGAGGGGGAAAGACCCGCAACGAATACGGCAGCGAAAACGGGGTCAACTATAACCAAAAGGGAAAGGAGGTACTTTAGGAAGTCCAAAGCTTCCTCCAGAGGAAGTCTAAAAGGGTAAACAGGAAAACCGTTAAAGATATGTATCCGTTTAAGTTAAAAAAGGCAAAGGCAACCTTTTCCCTATCTCTAGAAACTATCAAGTGCTCCTTTACCATTAAGACAGAGCTAATCAAAAGCCCTAAGTAGTAAAAAAACCCTAACTTCTCCACAAAACCTACGGCCAGAAGAAGAAGTAAAGTAATAAAGTGAAAGAGTTTAGAGATAAGGAGAGCCCTATCAATCCCCAAACGGGAAGGAAGGGAGTAAAGTCCCTCTCTCCTATCAAACTCAACGTCTTGAAGAGCGTAAATAACGTCAAAACCTGCAACCCAGAAAGCAACGGCAAAGGAAAGTAAAAGAGCCGTAAGGTCAACAGTTCCTTTCACAGCAACCCAAGCCCCAAGGGGAGCTAAAGAGACGGCAACTCCCAAAACTAAGTGGCACAAAGAGGTAAACCTTTTTGTAAAAGAGTAGAAGGTTAATACAACAATCGCCACAGGGGAAAGCTTTAAGGCTAAAGGATTTAGCTTATAAGCACTGTAAACCATAATGAGGAAACCAAAGATGGAAAGAACAAGGGCCTCCTCCTTTTTTACGGCTCCCCTTGGAATGTGCCTGTTGGCTGTTCTAGGGTTCTTAGCGTCAATTTCTGCGTCAATAAGCCTGTTTAAACTCATAGCTGCAGTTCTGGCGCCAAATAGAGCAACAACTATCCAGAACAGTTGATAGAGGGTAGGGAAGCCCTTAGCCGCAATTAAAGCAGAAGTAAGGGCAAAGGGAAGAGCGAAAACCGTATGTTCAACTTTAATAAGCTCTAAGTAATCTTTAATCTTCTTAGTTAAGGTCATTAAGCTCCCTCTAAAAGGTTAAAGCAGCCTGAGATGTCGTCAAAGATAAAGTCTGGCCTTAAGTTGGGCTCTATAGAGTCCAAAACGGAACTATCTTTATACTTACCGCTTAACAGGAAAACTGTCTTAAAACCGGCAACCTTTTTCCCTTGGGCAAGGTCTGTAAAAGGGTCGTCGCTTACCATGTAAACGGAAGAAGGCTCACTTATCCCTAAAAGCTCAAAAGCCCTGTCAAAGTATTCCTTAGAGGGTTTACCAAAGGAGACGACGGGCTTGTTTGAGGCGTAAGAAAGGGAGGTAGCCAGAGCTCCAACGCTTGGAGCAACCAGTCCGTCAGGGTCAAGAATTAACCTGTTCATGTGGAAAGAAAAGAGCTTGGCGTCGTTTAAAACTAAAGCTGAAGTTGCAGTTTTTAACTTTTGGTAGTTAACTTCCCTGTCTCTGCCAACTACAACTGCATCAACTTTATGGTCGTCTCTAACCTCAAAACCCTCTTCTTTAAAGAACTCCTTTACCTTGTCCGTTCCAAGAAAGTAGATAGAGCCAACTCCCTCTCTTCTTAAAAACTCTTTAGCCAGAAGGCTTGGAGAGAGAAGTTTCCTCTCGTTAACGTTAAACCCCTTTTCCCTGAGAATTTCAATCAAAACAGTAGGCTTCTCGGTAGAGTTATTCGTGGCGATAATCCAGGGAACATTAAGCCTGTCAAGTTCCTCGGTAAACTCAAGGGCACTTTTAAAAGGGGTATAGGTCTTATCCTTTACTAAAGTCCCTTCAAGGTCTAAAAGGAAACCTACCATACTCTCTCTCCAATTTGGTTAAAATTGCCGTAGCGGCGATTATATCACCAAGGAATACAATTCCCCCTTTTTACCTCAGCAGGGAATTTTTTCCTAAATTCTCAGGAAAACAGATTTTAAAGAGGAGTTAAGGTATGGGATTTAACTGTGGAATAGTAGGCCTTCCAAATGTAGGAAAGTCAACCCTTTTTAACGCTTTAACAAACACTATGAAAGCCGAAGCTGCAAACTACCCATTTTGCACGATAGAGCCAAATGTAGGGGTGGTTGAAGTTCCAGACGAAAGGCTCTACAGGATAGCTCAGATAGTAAAGCCTAAGAAGATAACTCCAACGACCATAGAGTTTGTTGACATTGCGGGGCTGGTAAAGGGAGCAAGCAAAGGAGAAGGCTTAGGAAATCAGTTTTTAGCAAACATAAGGAGCGTTGACGCAATTGCCCACGTTGTAAGGTGCTTTAAGGACGAAAACGTGGTTCACGTTGACGGAAGCGTTGACCCCGTTAGGGACATAGAGACCATAAACTACGAGCTGGTCTTAAAGGACTTAGAAAGCGTTGAAAGGAGGCTGGAAAAGGTAAAGAAGATAGCTAAGAGCGGAGACAAGAAAGCTCGGGCAGAGGTTGAGGCTCTAGAGAAAATAAAGGAGATATTGGAAAGGGGAGAGAGGATAAGGCCTCATCTTAAAGAGATAGGAGAAGAGGGAGAGAAAGTTGTTAAGGAGCTATCACTTTTAACTGCTAAACCTGTAATGTACATAGCAAACGTTGACGAAGAGGGACTAGAAAGGGATAACGAGCTGGTAGAGGCAGTTAAGGAGTTTGCAAAGGGGGAGGGAGCTCCCGTTGTAAAAGTGTGCGCGAAAATAGAGGCAGAGCTCAGCGAGCTTGACAAGGAAGAGAAGGAAGAATTTTTAAAAGAGCTCGGCTTAAAAGAACCGGGGTTAAACGCAGTTATAAGGGAAGGATATAAATTACTGGACCTAATCACGTTTTTTACCGCAGGAGAACAAGAAGTTAAGGCCTGGACCGTTAAAAGGGGAACTAAAGCTCCAAAAGCTGCCGGTAAAATCCACTCAGACATAGAGAGAGGCTTTATAAGGGCAGAAGTAATAAGGTATGAGGATTTAATAAGGGAAGGCTCTATTCAAGCCTGTAAAGAAAAGGGATTAATGAGGCTTGAAGGAAAAGATTACGAAGTTCAAGACGGAGATGTAATTTACTTTAGGTTTAACGTCTAATGAAAACAGAAGGAGTAGTTTTAAAGAGCAAAGTTTTAGGAGAAGGTTTAAGAGCTCTCAGCCTATATACTAAGAAGCTGGGGCGGTTAAACGCCATAGTTAAAGTCCAAAGGGGAGAGTTTCCCTTAAAGTACGAGCCCTTTTCCGTAAGTGAGTTTACGCTTAGCCAAAAAAAGGAAAGGTTTGAAGTTGTAAAGTCTAAGCTTTTAGAGGAGAACTTTCCCAGAAACAGTGAAGAGTTAAATTATAGAGCGAAAATTTCAAGGTTAGTAATTCCTTTACCTATTCCAGGGAACCATAAACTCTTTAACTTAATAAGAAACTACCTGAAAGTAAAAAGTGAGTTTGAGCTGGCATACACTATGTTTACGGCAAAGTTTCTCTTTGTTGAAGGGATTTTCCCACAGCTAAGAAAGTGCGTCTGTTGTAAAAGTAAAGAGATAGTAGGGTTCTCCCTTGAGAAAGGGGGAGTAGTGTGTAGGAAGTGTGCAAAGGGAGAGCTCCTTTCTTGGAATCGGGAGCTCTCGGCACTTACAGTAAAACTAACTAAAGAGCCTTTTAAGAAAATGGTCGGAAAGGTAAAAAAAAGGGAGCTTAAAAAGGTAAAAGAGCTCCTTTTAAGCCACTACGCAAAAAGAATTGTTTCAGACTAAAATTCAACTATAATTAAATCCTAAAAAACGAATTTAAGAGGTGAAAATGTCAAAGAAGGTCCTCGTAATAGGAGGCGGAATAGGAGGTGTTGAGGCAGCATTTGCTTTGTGCCACAAGTGTTTTAATGTTGAGCTTATTTCAGAAAGGGATTATCTCTACATTTACCCTATTTCAATCTGGATACCCACCCACGAGTATAAGTGGGAGGACGTAGTCCTTCCTTTAGAAGAAGTGGCAAAGGTTAACAACTTTAAACTAACAATAGGTAGAGTTGAGAGGATATCAACCAAGGAAAAGAGAGTTTACCTTTCTGGAGGGCAGGTAAAGGAATACGACTACCTGGTAATTGCGCTTGGAGGGAGCAAGGTAGAACACAAGGGAAAAGAGAACTTCTTGTCTATATGCGGAAAACCGGAAGAATCTTTAAAGATAAGGGAAAAGATTGACCAGCTAATAGAGAAAGGGGGAGGAGTAATAGCAGCAGGGTTTGGAGGAAACCCGAAAGACCCAAGCGGAGTTAGAGGTGGGCCTGCCTTTGAGTTTGTTTTTAACCTCCACTGCTACTTTAAGAAAAAAGGGATAAGGGACAAGTTTGAGCTCCACTTCTTCGCTCCCATGCCAAAGCCGGGGATAAGGCTTGGAGAGAAGAACGCTGAGAGAGCTTACAAGATGCTTGACAATCTAGGAATAAAAAGGCACTTTGGGAAGAAAATAAAGGAGTTTCAGCCTGACGGAGTAGTCTTTGAAGACGACACAAAACTAGAAACAGACCTTACTATGTTTATCCCTGCAACAAACGGCCATCCAGTATTTAAAAACTCAGACCTACCCCTTAACGAGGCAGGCTTTATAAAAATAGAGCCCACCTGCGCAGTGCCAGGAACAGATGAGACAGTTTGGGCAGTAGGAGACAGCGCCGCACTTGAAGGTCCAAAGTGGAAGGCAAAGCAAGGACACTTGGCAGAGGTAATGGCAAGGATAGTAGCAAGGAACATAGAGTCAAAGGAGAAAGGAGAAGAGAAAAGGGAAGAGTACATCCACCACCTACACATACTCTGTTTAATGGACATGGGGCCTTGCCCTATGAGCGGAGCTCTGGTCTTTAGGAACGACAAGAGGGCCATAATGGTGCCTTTACCCTTAATCGGTCATTCTCTAAAAAAGCTGTGGGGATGGTATTACAAAGCAAGTAAGCTCAAGAAAATCCCGAGAATTCCCGGGTTTGACGCTCCCTAATGAAACTGGGACTTATTGAAACCGTTAGAGTAGAAAGGGGAAAGGTGGTCCTCCTTCCCCTTCACTATAAGAGGTTTAAAGAGAGCTCCGAGCTTTTAGGTTTTAGGCTGGAGCTCTCTCAAAAAGACTTTGAAGAAAGGGCACTAAAAGAGGCTATAAATAAAGAAAAAGCGACACTTGTAAGATTTCTACTTACAGAGGAAGGACTAACTGTAAGCTCAAGGGAGTGCATAAAAAGGAAAGAAATTAAACTATTTGTGGACTTTAAGTTTAAAAGGTCTTACAGCTTAGCCTCAGGAGTAAAAACGACTTTTAAGGTTCAAGAATCCTCCCTTTTCTTAAAAAGGGCAAAGGAAAGGGGATTTGACGAAGGGATAACGTTCTCACAGGAAGGTTTCCTAAGTGAGTGTTGCTATTCAAACATTTTCTTCTTAAAAGGAAGGACTCTTTTTACGCCGAGCCTAAAGTGTGGCTGTTTAAAGGGAACAAGGCGTGAATTTGTAATCTGGTTGTGTAAGGAAATGGGCATGGAAGTTGTAGAAGGCTTTTTTACACTTAAAGAGCTCCTTAAAGCAGACGAAGTGTTTATAACGAGTGCACGGGAAGACTGCTGTAGGGTAGTTCAAGTTGGAAGTTATAGGTTAAAGGAGGTTAAAGGTAAAGGTTTATCAGAGAGGATAAGGGAAGTTATAAAGTGGCAAGAGTTTAAGGGGCAAAAAGCCCCAGAGAGCTAACTGTTTAAAGAGGAGAAAATTTTCTCTATTTTCTCCTTTAAGGTCTCTGCAGTAAACGGCTTAACGATGTAGTTGTTTACTCCTGCTTTAATTGCCATTAAAACGTTTTCCTTCTTGGCTTCGGCAGTTACCATTAGTATGGGTAGGTGTTTTAACTTCTCGTCGCTCCTTATCGCCTGAACGAGCTCTATACCGGTCATGTTAGGCATGTTCCAGTCTGTTATAACTAAACCGTACTTGTTTGGGTTCTGCTTTAAAATTTCTAAAGCCTGCTTTCCGTCTTCTGCTTCGTCAACGTTCTTATATCCAAGTTGAGCCAATAGAGTTTTTAAAATCTTCCTCATTGCGGCCATGTCGTCAACTACCAAAATCTTTATGTCCTCTGGGGGCATTGCCATACCTTATTACCTCCTACTTAGTAATAGCGTACTGGTGAACTAGCTTTATAAGGTCTGGAGCGTCAAACTTAACCAAGTGAGCGTCTGCACCTACAAACTTACTCTTGTCAACGTTAGCCCTGTCAGAAAGGGAAGTGTTTATGATAACAGGTATTTTTGAAAGCTCCGGGTCCTCTTTTACCTTTCTCGTAAAAGTTAAACCGTCCATACCTGGCATCTCTATGTCAGATATTATCAGCTGAACGTAGTCGGTAATGTCTTTTCCAGCCTGCTTTGCCTCTTCAAGCCAATTGTGGAGAATCTGGAGTCCCTCAATTCCGTTTTGAGCTTCAAAGACCGTATGGCCGTCAGATTCCAGAATACGCCTTATGATTTTCCTTGCAACGGGTGAGTCGTCAAGGATTAAGATTTTAAAGTGTCCTTTCTTTTCTATACCTTCAATTTCTTTCGTCTCTTCAATGCCAAATATCTTAATCATTCCAAGCTCATCTAAGATACCTTCAAAGTCTAAAAGGAGAAGGAGTTTGTTGTCTTCAATCTCTACTACCCCTATTACTTTGCCTCCCAACTTCTCGTCTATGCTCTTTGGAGGTCTCTTTATGTCGGCCCACCTTATACGGCGAATCCTCTTCGCCTCGTGAACAACTACGCCTACTATCTCCCTTAAAAACTCCATCACTATTACATAACGCCCAGCACGGGGAGGCTCCTTAATCTTCATCCACCTTGCAAGGTTAATTATTGGAACCATTTGGCCTCTTATCTTTGCCATACCTTCGGCTTCAGGTGGAAGGCCAGGAGCCTTTATTATGTCCTTAGGTTTAAAAATCACCTCTTTAACCTTTGCAACGTTAACCCCTAAAATCCACTCATAAATAGAGCCGTCGTCAAGAACCTCGTACATCCTAAAGTCAATTATCTCAAGCTCGTTTGCGCCCGTTTCAAGGATTTTAGGTAAAAGCTCCCTCTTTCTTGCCATCTCAAATTTCCTTCTTCTGAGAGTAAACTATCTCAGTAATGGCTTGTATTAGAGAGCCAGAAATTACCTCTAGCGTGTCGGTTATCTCTTTCTCCTTGACCTTTATCTCCTCTATGCTGTCGTTCTTCATTGCTAAGAAGAGCTCTTTAAGGAGGAGTTTAATCTCAAAGAGCTTGTCCTCTAAGTTTGTAAAGAACTTTTCAATTAAAGGATATTTTAAAACTAAGCTCGCCAGGTCTTTATTCTGAGGGGAAAGGAGCCTGATTAACTCATCAACGAATGAAATTAAGCTGGTATCAGGGTCAATATTGTCAATAAACTTACTCTTAATAGCTTCGTTAAGTTGAGCAGAAAACTCACCTATTTTGGCAAGTCTATCTAGAAGAATAGTTGCATCTCCTAAATCAAAGATATAGAAGGTCTCCCAAATCTTGTGAAGGCTCGTGTCTGTTCTCTCTGCAATCTTAATAATCTTATCGGCCTCCCTTTTAACTGAGGAGAGGAGAGAGTTAGATTTCTGAATGTTTGAGACGATTTCGTTAATCTCCCCTTTCTGAAGGTTAACAACGCTTATCATGTCTTCAATTACTTTCTGAACGTCTTGGGAAGAGTTCCTTAAAGACTCGTAAATCTCCCTGTTGCTTTTGAAAAATCCCATTCCCTCTTCTACGGCTTTAACGCTTCTGTTTGTTATCTCGGCAGTCCTGCCCATCTGTTCTCTCATATTCTTAACGACTTCTCTAATTTCTATCGCAGACTTGTTGGTCCTCTCTGCAAGTTTCCTAACCTCGTCTGCAACTACGGCAAATCCCCTTCCTGCCTCCCCTGCCCTTGCAGCCTCTATTGCAGCGTTAAGGGCTAATAGGTTCGTCTGCTCAGTAATTGCGGTAATTACCTCAACTACCCTGTCAATCTGCTCCGTTTGAGCTTGGAGCTCCTTAACCACGTCCTCCATCTCGCGGGTAATGTCCCTTATGTTTTCCATTTGAGATATAGACTCAATTGTTTTCTCTTCAACTTTGCTTAACTCTTCCAACACAAAGTGATAGTTATCCATAAGTTTACTTGACACTTTAACTAAGCTCTTAACTGCTTCTTCTATCTTATGAGCAGCGTTAATTTGCTGATTTGAAAGGTCAAGGGTATTTTGAAGCTCTCTAATAGCAATTGAAACAGCAACGATAGTTGCTAAGTTGTTAACGAGAGACTGTTTGGTAGCCCGTAAGTTCTGAAGGAACATCTTACTTGCCTTTTCAAGCTGCTTTTCTATCTCTCTATCTGCTGTAGCGTCCCTCCAGGTAGCCAGGTAATACCTAACAGTCCCGTCTTTATTCGCAATAGCGTGTCTGTAGGAAGCCATAACATAAGGACCAATTTGAATGTCTGCGTTTTTCTTGTGCTCTCCCGGCTTTGTAGCTTTTAAGAGCTCTTTAACTCTCTCAGGGTCTTTGTGGAAAAGGTGAATGCTGGTTCCTATGAGCTTGTCCGGGTCTATACCAAACTCAGAGATAAAAACGTCCCTCCACTTATTGGCTATCTCAAGAGCTCTCCTGTTTGCGTAAACTATCTCATTTCCAGCTCTACCAGGCTTAAAGTCTGGGGTAGCCAAGAAAATGGCCTCTTCCATAAGTGAGTCCAATATCTGCTTGTAGGTATAGACATCGTTATCAAGCTTTTCCAACTTACTCTTTAACTCTTGATTCTCTCTTCGGCAGAGGGAATATTTTTCAGAATAATTGGAAAGCTCCTCTTTTAAAGAGTCCCTCTCTTTTTTTACCTCTGCAATATCCCTTTTAAGTCTTGAATTTTCAAGTTTTAGTTTCTCAACCTCCCTTTTTAACCTCTCTATCTCTTTTTTCTCCCAAGAGCAGAACATAGTTAACCCTCCCTATTAAAAATTGAGTCTATATTCAAAATTATTAGGAGCTCCCCATCAAGCTGGACTACTCCAGAAACAAACCTAACCTCTATTCCTACGGTTCCTATAGGTTCAGGGAGAATTTCGTCCTCAAAGAACTTGAGGGAACCAACTATCTCATCAACTATTACTCCTACTTCTCCCTTTGGAGTATCAAGGATAACTATCTTATTTTTCTTATAAATGTCTTCTGATATTTCAAAATCTATACCTAAATGCTCCTTTAAGTTAACTACGGGAACTATTTTCCCCCTTAAGTTCATAACCCCTATAACGTAAGAGGGAGCTTTAGGAACAGGAGTAATGTCCTTGTTGGTAGTAATCTCTACAATTTGCTCAATTGGAACGCTAACAAGCTCTTTACCGAGTTTAAAAGCTATTACCTGAATCTCTTTCTCATTTACTTCACCTATTAACTCCCTAACGCCAAGAACGTCAAGGTCCTTAACGCTAGATTCCCTTTCGCTATTCATTTTCCAACTCCCAAGAGTTTAGCCTTATAGTCTGAAAGGAGAGAGTTAAGGTCCAAGATTAATACGACTCTTCCATCACCTGCAATGGTAGCTCCTGCTATGCCGGGAATGTCTGCTAAGAGCTCCCCTAAAGATTTAATAACTATCTCTTCTTCTCCTAAGAGCTCCTCTATTGAAACTGCAATGTACTTCTCACCTACCTTTACGATAACGACAAAGTGTTTCTCCCCCTTTTCTGGGAGCTCTAAAAGCTCATCAAGGGAAAAAAGAGGCAACACTTCGTCCCTTAGCATAAAGCTCCTATAACTTCCAACATCCTTAACGAGGGACGGCTCATACCTAACCACCTCTATTACAGAATGGAGGGGAACGGCGTAAACTTGGGAGTTAACTCCTATCATTAGAGTCCGAATAATAGCAACGGTTAACGGGAGTTTTAATAAAATGGTGGTCCCTTTACCTAATTCACTCTCAATCTCAATAGAACCCCTTAAAGAGTGAATGGTACTTGCGACAACGTCCATACCAACGCCGCGGCCGGAAATATCGCTAACCTTCTCCGCAGTTGAAAACCCCGGCATAAATATCAGCTCGTAGGCTTCTTTGTCGCTCATCTGTGCCAACTGCTCAGGAGTTATGAGTCCCTTTTCAAGGGCCTTTTTCTTTACCTTTTCAGGGTCTATTCCCTTACCGTCGTCCTGAATCCCAACTATGATGTGGTCTCCCTCGTGGTAGGCAAAGAGTCTTATGGTTCCTACTTCAGGTTTCCCTTTGGCGGTTCTCTCCTCGGGAGGCTCTATCCCGTGGTCTAGAGCATTCCTAACTAGGTGGATGAGAGGGTCTTCTAGTTTGTCTAAAATGGACCTGTCAAGCTCTGTGTCTTCACCTTCAATAACCAGCTGGACTTTCTTGTTTAGCTTTCTTGCCAAGTCTCTAACCAAGCGGGGGAACTTGCTAAATATTTTCTTAATAGGCTGCATTCTAAGCTTCATTACGGCAACCTGAAGGTCGCTAACCGTTCTGTCAAGACTCGTAACTGCCTCAACGAGCTTTTCAACAACTTCGCTCTTACATTCCCTCTCTACATCAGAAGTAACTCTAAGTATCCTGTTCCTGTCTAAAACAATTTCCCCTACTAAGTTCATTAAGTTTTCAACCCTTTCTACATCAACCCTAATAGTTTCAGAAGTTTTCTTATCTTGTTTTTTTGTCATCTTTGTAGAAGTAGATTGCGAAGGTGTAGGAAAAGTCCTTCCTTCCTTTTTTGGTCGTTCAGCCTTTACTTCCTCTTGGACTTGCTGCTCTTTCTTAGGCTTAATCAAGTCCTTTATGTCTTTACCTTCCTCTATAAGTTTTTCTATTTCAGGTATAACCTCCATAGGGCGTTTATCTGGAGGCATCAAAACTATCTCTTCTAAAAGCCCTTCTAAGTTCTTACCTGGAAACCTGCGGATAAGTTCTTTTAAGGCATCGGATATGTTTTCAACGAATTCAAAGTCATCACTTAAAGTCTTGGAGCTTTCAGAGGAGGTTTCTTCAGATGTAGAAGGAGCTCCTCCCTTTAAGATAGCATCAAGGTTTTTCAAAAGAGGCTCTATCTCGGACAAATCAGGAAGCTCAGAGCTCTCTTTTAACATCTCAAGGGAGCTCTTTAACTGGTCAATACCTTGAAGTATAACGTCCATTATTTCAGGAGTAAGCTTTAACTCGTCGTTTCTAAGCTTGTTAAAGATGTCCTCTATCCTGTGGGCTACTTCAACTATAGGGGTAAGGTTTAGAAAACCGGCTCCTCCTTTTAGAGTGTGCATTCCCCTAAAAACCTTGTTAAGGAGCTCTTTATCCTCTGGATTGTTCTCAAGGTCAACAAGGTCTTGGTCTAAGCTCTCAAGGATTTCTGAAGCTTCAACCAAGAACTCTTCCAGTATCTCCGCCAACTCCTCGGGGATATTTACCTTCATTATTTACCCCTAAAGCCCAAACTGTTTCATTATCTCGTCAACGTCCTCTTGAGAAACCTCTTTTTTCCACTCAAGCTCTTCCATTTTCTTTTTTAACTCGTCCTGGTCTCCTGCCTTCTCCTCAATTCCGAGGCTTAAAACCACCTTAAGAAGGCTCTTTTCAAGGTCTGAAAGAAATCCTTTCACTTTCAAAAGTCTTTGAGCAAGTATGTCTTGAAACTCTAACAGCGTAAGGGCTGAAGTAAGTAAAGAAGATATATTTTTAACTCTTGATTCAATATTCACTTTTAACTCCTCATTATCTACCTTAGAAGCCAAGCCAAGTAGAGCGTTAAGCTCCTCTAAAACAGTTCCTATTAAGTCTATAAGCTTCTTTGTAGCCTCCTCGCTTTCGGAAATAGCGGCATCTATGTGGCCTGTAGCGTGGTTAAAACCCTCTTTTTTCGCTGAGATGTTGCTAACTTCTTTCTTAAAAGATTTAATTAAGTTTAAGAGCTCCGTAAGCTCTTCAAGAAGGTTCTTCTCCATATTCTCCCTCCAAAAAGAACCTAATAAACTTTATCGGAAGGAAAGGGAGGAAGTTTAACTACTCCTCCCTTAACTGCTCAAGTAGCTTATCAATGTCAAAGACAATATCATCTTCCTCCTTACTGCTTTTCTCTACAAAACTGTCAACAGAGGAAGAAGTAGTAAACGCCCTTATAGGCCTTCCTTTCTCGTCAAACCCAGTGGCTATTACCGTAACTTCTATTGAACCCTCAAGGCTTTCGTCAAGGGTAACTCCAAAGAAGAAGTTAGTGTCGTCCCTCTTTGCCCTCTCCTTAATTAGGGAAGCTGCAGCGTAGGCTTCGTCTAAGGTAAGGTCGTTCCCTCCAGTAATGTTTACGAGTATCCTGCTGGCACCTTCAACCTGAACGTTTTCAAGTAGAGGGTTATCTATAGCCTTCCTTGCAGCAGTTAGAGCCCTATCCTCGCCGCTTGCCTCACCTATACCTATAAGGGCATAACCTCCGCTGTGCATTACGGTCTTAACGTCTGCAAAGTCAAGGTTAATAAGGCCTGGTTTCGTAATTACCTCGGTAATTCCCTTTACTGCCTGATAGAGGACGTTATCTGCAAGTTTAAAGGCATTTAGTATGTTCATGTCCTTAGGGGCAATGGTCAAGAGTTTCTGGTTTGGAATAACCATTAAAGTGTCAACAAACTCCTTTAACCTCCTTATGCCGTCTTCCGCAAACTTCTGTCTCCTCATTCCTTCAAAGTCAAAAGGCTTAGTAACAACTCCTATTGTGAGTATTCCCATGTCCTTAGCTATCTTTGCAACAATGGGAGCAGCCCCCGTTCCAGTTCCTCCTCCCATCCCTGCAGTTATGAAGACCATATCTGAACCTTCAAGGACTTCCCTTATCTTAGGCTCATCCTCCAAAGCTGCCTGCTCTCCAATCTCAGGCTTACCGCCGGCTCCTAGACCTTTTGTAAGCTTCTCTCCAATTTGAACTTTCACGGGAATAGGGAGCTTAGAGAGAACCTGAGCGTCCGTGTTTACGGCTACAAACTCTACACCCTCTATTCCCATCTCATACATCCTAGAAACGGCGTTTCCTCCGCCTCCGCCAACGCCTACTACCTTAATTACGGGACCTTGAAAAAGGTCGTCTGCTATGTCAAACATCCTTTACCTCCTTTTATATGTAATTCTCTATAAAACGTTTGATGAAGGAAAAGAGACCTCCAGGAGCTCTCTTTACGTCTTCCTTCACATCTACAAACTTTTCCTTTTTCTCAAGGGAAAGAACATAGTTTACGAGTCCTTCAATAGGTTTAACCGAAGGAAGCACCTCTGTAGGCGTCTTAAAGGTTTTCTCAAGGAGAAGGCCTACATCCTTAAGGTTGGCAAGCCCTCCGGTAAGGTAAACTCTGTTTAAGTGAATAAGGTAAGACGGGTCCTCACTGTTTAAGGTACTCTTTATATCGTTAAAGAGCTTTTTAAGTTTTAACTGCAACAGTGCAGGTATTAGGATTTTAGGGTAGGTTTTAATTCTCGTTCCATAGTTAACGGTTATGGTCTCTTTCTTACTAACTTTAAAGGCGTAAGCACTTCCATACTCTTTAAAAAGCCTTTCAGCTTCTTTCTTGCTTACCTTTAGGGTCTGAATTATGCACTCTATAAGGTCTTCTACACCAAAAGGTTCGTGTCTAAAGAGAATGGGAGCATCCTCTCTAAAGTAGAGCAATTCGGTACTTCCGGCTCCCATGTAAAGGAAAAGGGTATTGTTGAAGTAAGTTTTATCGTCCCTTAAAGCGTAGTAAGAGGCTAAAACTTGAAGAGCTCCCCCCTTTAAACGAAGCCCCACTTTTTTCATAAGGTTGTTGAGAGTATTCCAGTGAGCCTTTGAAACTAAGACGACAAAAGCCCTTAATATTAGCTCCTTTCCACTGTGTCCTATGGGATTCTGGATTCCTTCAACATTACCTACAACAAACTCTTGAGGTATGATGTGGAGTATGTCGTACTTGTTTATTCCCATTCCCTTTATACGCCTAAGCTCCGCTTTAATTTTATTTTTTACCTCATTTACGTCATTGTGGTTTATAGTTTTCATCGTAGGGAAAACAATTCTAGCCTCAACCTCATAACTGAGAGTACGGCTTCCCGGTATTACTAAATAAGCTTCGTTGGGTAAAGAGGTTCCAGCTTCAATTCTCAATCTATTTAACAGAGAGATTAAAGAGTCCTCCGCCGAGGAAAGGTTAGATATATTCCCACCTTTTACTCCTCGGGATGGGACTTCAACCAACTTGGTATGACTTTTGTCCCTCTTTGTATAGGTTAAAGAAGCTCTCATTGTGTCTGTGCCCAAGTCTATTGCTAATATGCTTTTCTCTTTCACTTTCCCCCCCTTACTAACATGTCATAAAAACGAAAGTCGTAAATTCCAGGCAGAGGTTTACCCACTTTCTTTAGGAAGGTGCGGAAGTTCCCCCAAAGTTTAGGATTGTTCCCGAGGTAAACCACTACCTTGCTCTTTCTGTAGGTTAAAACAAAACCAGTATCTGTAATGCTAATTTTAGGTTTTTCTTCTCCTACTTCCAATCCCCTTTTCTCTCTTTCTGCAAGGTTAATTTTCATTTTAACAAGTTTATTAATTTTTAAAAACCCATTTTCCTGGGAAAATGGAGAGATATTGCCTACATAGTAGTAAGTGGGAAGAGAGGGGAACTTAAAGCCCTTATCAAGAACGAAGCCGTTTTCACCTACTACATAGGGGATTCCGTTAAAAACTAAGTAAAAACTTGGGCTTTCTTCCCAGACCTTTACTACGAGTTTGTCAGCATCAAATTTAAGTTGGACTTTGTAAATCCAAGGAAGGGATAGGAGCTCCTTTTTAAGCTCATCTTCAAGTTCAGGTGTTATGGACTCTCCCGGAGAAACGAAGCTTAGAAGGTATTGGGCAATCTTTCCTTTCCAATTACCGTGCTTTTCAACAACCAACACTTCAACTTCCTTAAGTTTTGAAGGGGAATTTAAGATAAAAAAGGCAGAAGTCCCGAGAAAGATAAGGAGAAAAATAAAGGCCAAGAACTTCCTCAACCTTCCAGCATCTCCCTTATAAGCTCCTCAAATGTTAAGCCTTCAAAGGCTGCCGCTTTTGGAAGCAAACTCCTTTCGGTTAAACCGGGAATCGTGTTTACCTCAAGGAGGTAAGGGGAGCCGTAGGAGTCAAGTTTAAAGTCAACTCTAATTGCTCCCTTACAGTTAAGAAGGGAATAGACTTTAAGAGCCAAGTTTTTAAGCCTTTTCGTCAAGTTAGGAGTAATTTCTGCCGGAATAAGATAGCGAGTTCCTGAGCTTTCATACTTTGAATCGTAATCGTAGAACTCTGAAGCCGGAACTATTTCAACAGGGGTGAAGGCTCTTCCGTTAACAACAGAGACGGTAAGCTCTTTTCCCGGTAAGTACTCTTCAATTAGAACCTTGTCGTCGTAAAGGAAAGCCTTATTAAGGGCCTCTGGGAAAAGCTTTTCTTCTTTTACTAAAGTGGTTCCAACGCTTGAACCACCACTTGAGGGCTTTACTATGCAGGGGAATTCAAGGAACTTTGGAACTTTTTCTCCCTTAAAGAGAGTAAAGCCCGAGGGAACCGGAATTCCGTAAGAGGAGAGATATCTTTTGCAGACATCCTTATCTATGGCTAAGGCACTTGCAATTACCCCGGAGCCGGTATAGGGAATCCCCATTATTTCTAAGAGTCCTTGAACGGTTCCATCCTCTCCAGGTTTGCCGTGGAGGGAAAGGAAAACCTTGTGGGGGGAAATTTCTTTCAGTTTAAAAGGTAGGTCTTTTGTTAACTCTATAGGGTAAACCTCGTGGCCTAAGCTTTTAAGGGCCTTTATAACGCTTTGGGCACTCTTCCTTGATATTTCAGCCTCAGGTGAAGGGCCCCCAAAGATTACTGCAACTTTCAACTCGTAAACCTCTCTCTTATTGTCTTTGAAACTAAGTCTAATCTATTAAAGCGGGAACCTTTCACTAGTATAACTCTGTTCTCTAAAGGAAGTCCTTTTACGAATTCAACGAGGCTTTCTAAACTGTTAAAGTGGTATTTATCTCCTTTAAAGGTTTCGTGGGCCTTAAGAGCTCTTTTCCCTAAGGTTAAAAGTAAGGAAACTCCGGCAGCGTTTGCCAGCTCCCCTACCTTTTCGTGCTCTCTCTCTGAGAGCTCCCCAAGCTCAAGCATCTCTCCAAATATAAAGACTTTTTCCTTCTCGTAGAGCGACAGGACTTTAAGGGCGTTCTCAACAGAGGAAGGGTTGGCGTTGTAGGAGTCGTCAATGAGGGTAGTTGAGCCAAAGTTCTCAACGGCCAGCCTACCTGAAGGAGGAGTAAAGTCCGATAAGAGCTCAGGAAATTCGTTAAAGGGAAGGGAAAGGAGGGCTCCCACCGCAACGGCAATTAAAGTAGAGTTTACAACCGAGTAGCCGGGGACGGGAGTTTTAAATGAGAGCTCTCTTCCAAAAGCGTTAACCTTAAAAGTGGTTCCAAAGGGAGAAAAGTTAAGAAAGGTAAGCCTTACATTCCCTTCTTTGCCGAAAGTTATAACCTCCTTACTTTCTGCCTTTTCTTTTAACTCAAAAGGAACAACAGAGATAGGAACGCCTTTTGTTAAAGAGAGCTTCTCCTTAATAACTCCTTTTAAGTCTTTAAAAGCTTCAGTGTGGGCTAAGGCCACCTTGGTAATTACGGCTATGTCAGGTTTAAGGAGCTCCTTTAGCTCCTTTATCTCCCCAGGAGAGTTTGTTCCAAGCTCTTGAACATAAAAGGAGGAAGGGGGGAGATTTGAAAGGGTGTAAGAAAGGCCTATTAAGTTGTTAAAGCTCTTTGGATTCCTGTATGTACTCTTAAACTTTGAAAATAGGTAGTAAAGGAGCTCTTTCGTAGTGCTTTTACCTACGCTACCTGTAATAGCAACTGTGGTTCCCTTGAAGTTTCTCCTTTTGTAAAGGGCAATATCTTTAAAGGCGGAAAAGGCGTCTTTAACCTTTATTAAGAACTTTGAGGGGGGAGGAGAGAGAAACCTCTCCGTGAGAGCTCCCACTGCTCCCTTTTTAAGGGAGTCTTCAATGTAAGCGTGGCCGTCAACCTTTCCCTTTAAAGGGACAAAGAGCTCCCCTCCCTTTATCTGCCTTGAGTCAAAGTGAAAACCATTAACCTTAAGGTTTTCCCCTAAGAGCTCCCCCTTAACTATTTCTGCCAGCTTCCTTGCACTTATAGAACTCACTTACAACTTCCCTGTCGCTAAAGTGTTCTCTTCTTCCCTTTACTATCTGGTAGTCCTCGTGCCCTTTTCCGGCTATTACGACTAAGTCTTCTTCTCCCTTTAGAGAAAGGGCTTTAAAGATAGCCTCTCTCCTGTCAGGTATCACCGAAACTTTATCTAAGTTGGGAATCCCTGAAAGGATGTCAGAAATTATACTCTCTGGCTCTTCGTTTCTAGGGTTATCGTTTGTTATTATAACAAGGTCTGAGTACTTATAGGCAATTTTGCCCATGGGAGCTCTCTTACTTTTGTCCCTGTCTCCTCCGCAACCAAATACCGTTATCAACCTGCCCCTGCAAAAAGAGGAGGCACTTTTTAAAAGCTTTTCAAGGGCGTCTGGAGTGTGGGCGTAATCTACAAAGACCCCTTTATGAACTTCCTCAAATCTACCCGGAACTTTAACTTCTCTAAAGGAAGAAGAGACGGCGTTGGGAGAAAAGCCTAAAGAGACTAAAAGGGCAAAGCTACAAGCAAGGTTGTAAGCGTTAAAGTCTCCCTTTAAAGAGGTGGGAACAGTGTAAACCCTGTTTAAGTAAGAGAGAATTAAACTACCTCCTTTAAAGGAGAGAATGCGAAAGTCTGAAAAAGGGGAGCTCCCGTAAGAGAGAACCCTCTTAAAAAGCCCCCTTAGCCCAAATAACGCTTTTCCCCAAGAGTCATCCAAGTTAAAAAGTGAAGATTCAGAGTTGAAAAAGAGCTTTTCCTTAGAGAGGAAGTAGGAGTAAGTGTCCTTGTGGAAGTCCAAGTGCTCGGGGGTAAGGTTGGTGAAAGCAGAAGAGGTAAAAGTTATCCCAAAGACCCTCTCAAGCTCTAGAGCGTGGGAAGAGACCTCAATAACTGCAAACCTACATCCCTTTCTGACAAAGTCTTTTAAGATGGCAAAGAGCTCAGCGGGCGAAGGGGTAGTTCTCTCTAAAGGCACAAGCTCAGAAGAGCCTATCCTGTAGCCCAAAGTTCCTACATAGCCGGCACTCTCTCCCAAGTTTAAAAGGGCAGACTGGGTTAAAAAGGCCGTCGTCGTTTTACCGTTTGTTCCGGTTATCCCGATTAAGCAGAGCTCCCTTTCAGGATTGCCGTAAAACTTAGCAGACAGGAGGGAAAAGGCCTTCCTCGGCTCTTTAACGAGGAAAACGGGAAGGGAACTTCCCCACCTCTTTAGACTCTCTTTAGAGTCTGTGATTACGGCTACGGCTCCCCTTTTAACGGCCTCACCAATAAATAAGTTCCCGTCTAAACGAGTTCCCTTGTAGGCAAAAAAGAGATAACCAGGGTTAACTCTCCTTGAATCTTCGGTAATCCCCTCAACGGGAAGAGAGTAAAACTCCCTTTTTACTTTAATTCCCACTGAAAGGAGAAGCTCCCCTAAAACCATAAACCTAAGTCTCTTCCCTTAGCGTTTCCTCTAACTTCTGTATCTTCTCCTCAACTTCCTCAAGTATGTTCCTTTTCTCTTCCTCGCTAATTTCAGACTCAGAAGAAACCAGTTTCTTTATAGATTCGGAAACCTCTTTTACTAAGGTCTTGGCCTTATCTGAAAGGGAGCTCTCCTTTAAAAGCTCCTGCACCTCTTCAATTCTCTTTAGGAGCTCCTCCCTTTTACTAGTTGCAACGTAAGCCGCTCCTGCACCTACCAAAGTTCCAACTAAAAAGGCTAAAGAACCTTTCTTCATACCATACCTCCTAGTCGCTTTTTCTTTTAAACCTTTTGGTAAAGGACAAAAAGGAATTTATCGTCTGCAAAGAATCGGAAAAGGCCTTTACGCTCTTTCTCAGCTCGCTAACGGCAGGCCTAAGCTGAGAATTAACAGTGTCAACCCCCTCCTCAACCTTCTTTAAAAGCTTATAGAGGACAAAGAGAATCGCAAGGAGAAAGAGAGTAATTAGGACGAAACAGACGGTTATGACGGTAAGGTCAAATTCAATGAGAGTCATCCTATCCCCCAATGGTAAACATCTTCCTGCTGCACCCTAATGACTCTAGAGCACTTATACCGTTTATGCCTCTTTTTAATATAAGCGCCTCTTTTAAAACCGAAACGAGCTTCTCAAAAGAGTAAGAGGCACTCCTTAGAAGGACCTTCAAGTCTAGCTCTCTATCAGACATTAAACAGAGCCTCAGCTTTCCGTCGGAAGTAAGCCTTACCCTATTACAGCTATCACAGAAGTGCTCGCTAACTGAAGGGATAAAACCAACTTTAGCTTTAGTCCCTTCAACGAGGAAAGACTTAGCGGGGCCTTTCTTATAAGAAGTTGTAGGGATTAACTCTCCAAAGTTTTCCCTTATGTAATCTTTAACCTTTGAAATGGGAATAAAGTTTTCGTGGGAGAAGAACTTGCCTCCAACTGGCATAAGCTCTATAAAGCGAACTTCAACTCCGTAGAGCTCAGAAAACTTTATAAAGTCTCCTATTTCAGAATCGTTAAAACCCTTTATTAATACTGTATTTACCTTAACCGGCGAAAGGCCAACTGAAAGGGCTTCTTCTATACCCTCAACAACTCTATAAAAAGAGGAAGGGTCAGTTCCGGTTATGTAAGAGAACTTTTCAGGGTTTAAGGTATCTAAGCTAACGTTTACTCTTTTTAAACCTGCCTCCTTTAAGGATTTGGCTTTCTCCTTGAGGAAAAAGCCGTTTGTTGTTAAGGAGACATCCTTTATGAAGGGGAGCTCCGAAACTCCCCTTACCACCTCTTCAACTTTTCTCCTAACTAAAGGCTCTCCTCCGGTAAACCTTACAGAGTCAACGCCTAACACGGTAAAGGCCTTAACTACTTCAACTATCTCTTCATACTTTAAAATCTCTTCGTGGGGGATAAATTCCTTAACGCCGTTTGGCATACAGTACTTACACCTAAAGTTGCACCTATCGGTGAGGGATACTCTTAAATATCTAACCTTCACTACCTTCTCCATAACTTTTAAGTTAATCACATTTTACAAAAAGGTTAGGTCTAGCTATTTTGGTAAAGTAAGTTTATCCATAAGTTTAAACTTAAACTAGCTTAAAAGCTTAAATTTACATTACCAAATTTCTAAAGTGAGAATATAAATTAAGAGTTAGGGAATTAAGTTTGGGGGAAAAGATGGCCTTAAAAGAAAGAATATCAAAAGAAGCTATTTTAGAGGCAGCAGAGAAAGTTTTTTCAGAAAAAGGTTTTCACGACGCAAAAATGTACAAGATAGCGGAAATCGCTAACGTTTCCGTGGGTAGCATTTACAGGTTCTTTGACAGTAAGGAGGAGCTCTACTCAAATGTTTTAAAGAGGAAGCTTGAAAAACTGGAGAAAAAGGTAAAGAGAGCAGTAAAAGGAAAGGAACCGGAAGAGGCTTTAAAGGCCTACATAGAAACTGCAACTAAGTTCTTTAAGGAAGAGGAAAGGTTTTTTAGCCTATTCTTGAAAGAGGTTAGCACGATAGCAGAGGCCGATAAGGAGAGGTTTAACATTTCAAAGTGGTACGAAAAGTACTTAAAGGGACTTTCCAAAATAGTGGAAAGGGGAATAGAAAGTGGAGTATTTAAAGAGGTTGACCCGAAAGTGGCTGTTTTCACTTTATCAGGAGCAATTAGGAACTTAATCTACGCTAAGTTTAGAGGAATGCTGAAACTCTCTTTAGAGGAGATAAAGGATAACTTAGTTGAAATTGTGCTAAGCGGAATTAAGAAGGAGGGGGACTAAAGCTTCCACTCCTCTTCTCCAACAAGCTCCCCGTAAGAGTTAAGGACCCTGGAGATGTATTCCCTAACTGCTTTGACTTTGTTCTCAGAGAACTTCTTACTCCACTCTTCACTCCCAAACTCGTAGCTTGCAGAGGCTATAAGGTCTATAACCCTTTCAGAGGGAGGGAAAACGGGATAGCTTCCACTTTTTAAAGCGTAGGAGCACAACTCTTTAAGGAAATTCCTAGCGTGGAAGGAGAGGTCAACCTTCTCACCGTAAACCACTTCAAAGAGCTTTTCAAGGACTGGCTTTAACAGCTCCCTAGGAAGTTGACACTCTTTTTTTAAGTCGCAAGAAGGGCCAGAAACGGTAAGCCAACGCCTGTGGAACCTGCACCAGCCTACGTTGTCGTACCAGTACTCGCTAATGGAGCTCTCAACTATCTTCTCAGCTAAAGATTCAGGCTCAGGGAAAACTCCAAACTTGTAATAAGTCCAGTACTTACCTTGAACGGGAAGGGGAATAAAGTTTCCCACAGCCCAATACATAGTAGGACACACTTCTCCCTCTTCTCCTAGAGCTACTAAGGTAGCGTAGTCTAGGGAGCTCTTTCCTTTGGGAAGCCTCTCTTTGTAGAAACTGTCTATGTAAGAAGCCGTTTTCCTCTTCCCCTTCCCAATTACCCTGTGAATCTCAAGCTCACCGTAAGCCACTTTCCTTGCAAGCTGAGATAGGAGCTCCCCGTTAAGGAGGGAAACCTCTTTACTTCTTTCACCTGTAAGCTCTTCCAGCGACAAAATCGGCTTTTTTGAAAGCCCCAGCTCTTCAGGCTTTAAAATCTCCCTTTCAACGAGCTCAAAGAGCCAAGAGGCCATGCACCCAAACTCTATAGCGTCAAAACCCATAGAGTCAACGGTTTTAACTGCCGAATCTGCAGCCTTTAAGTAAACGTTTCCAACTAGAGGACCGTTTGCGTTGTAAGGTTCGTAGTCGGTCTTAAGGCCGTTTCTGACCTTCTTACAGGCAGCTGGGCAAGGTTCACCGCAGGTGGTCCAGCTCTTTTTCTCTATTGCCTCTTTGTTAAATACCTCCAAGTAATCTTTTTCTATCTTCTTAAAGAGGGCAATTCTCTCTTCCTTGGGTATGTAAGGCATCTGCCAGTTTAAAACCGGAACCTTTTCCCTTTCAGAGTAGTAATCCTCGCCGAAAGTCCCTCCGGTTCTGTGGTCTGGGTTGTAGCGGTACTTCTTTGTTTTTTCGGCTATTACTTTAAACAGGGGCTTTTTGTAGATAGAAGAAAAGAGCTTCTTTGTTTTATCGTAGTTGCTGATTATCCTTTTCTCCTCTTTGTATATACCTCCAAAGACGATAGCTGCAACATTGTGGGCCCTAAGTAAGACGCTTCCTCCTCCTCCCCTTGCTGCCCAGTCCTCGCTTCCCTCTACCGGTTTTCCGTTCCTTAAGGTCTGGGAAAAGAGAGCTCCAAAGTCGGTGTTTAAGGAGGCAGGCCCTACGCAAACTACCCTAAACTCTCCCACTACTTTACCTTTGTATCTGTCAACAAGGTAATCGGTAAGAGAGTAAACCCCCTCTCTGCCGTTTCTCTCCCTCCAGAGCTCCCTTAAGTCCTCTCCCAAAGGTTCAAGAGAGACCCTTAAACTCTCCTCTTCTCCAACAATAAGCAAAACGGAAGTTTCTTTAGCTCTACCTATTAAAGAGACAAAGTCAACGCCCGTTCTCTGAAAAGTGTAGGCTGCACCTCCCATAGTTGAAGGGTAAAGGGTCTTATAAAGGGGAGACTTGAAGAAGAAGACCAACCTGTGGGAGCCCGGTAAAATTGAGCCTGCAAAAGGACCTTTGCCGAAAACGAGGGCATTGTAAGGGGAGTAAGGGTCCCTAAGGTAGGTCTTTAGGGAGTTGTGAACCTTAAGGCCGTAATCTAAAAGGCCGTAAACTCCTTCCAGTTTCTCCTTTTTTAGATGAACCTTATTTTCAACTAGGTTAACGGTTAAAGTCGCAAACTCCATCTCCCAACCTCCAGTTTAAATTATCGCAGAAATGTTGACGTATTTAAAACTTAGCTTAAAATGTAAGTAAGCACTTACAAACACTTAAGGCTGGAAGATGAAAGATACCCGTAAGAGGATAATTGAAGCAGCCTACAGGTGCTTTTCAAGAAAGGGCTTTTTAGGCTCAACTACGAGGGAGATAGCAAAAGAGGCGGGAGTATCGGAAATTACGCTGTTTCGCCACTTTAAGAGTAAAAGGGAGCTCTTTGAAGAAGTCCTAAAGAACTACTCGGTTTTGCCAAACCTTGAAAGGATAAAAAGTAAAGACAAAGAGAAAGCCCTAAAAGAGTTGTCCGAGGAGATTTTAAAGTCTTTAAAAGAGAGGAAAGAGTTTTTAAAGATACTCCTTTCTGAAATCTCCTCTTGCCAGAACTCCCAGAAAGTAGAAGAGGTTTACAGGAACTTTGCAAGGATACTTGAAGGGGAAATTAAGGAGATACTCGGGGAAGGTAAGGTAAAGGCAAAGCTCTTTTTCGGAGCACTGTTTGGGATTTTCATATCTCAAGAGCTCTTTTTAAAGGAAGAAGTTAAAGGAGAGTTTAAGAGGGAGATAGTAAGGGAAGTTGTAAAGCTTTTCTCTGGAGAGAAAGGTGAAAAGGGCAGTTAAAGTTGCAGGGATAATAGTTATACTGGGAATAAGTCTTTGGTTTCTTTACTTTATCTACAACCACAAAAGGTTTGTAATAACAGACAACGCCTTTCAGGAAGCAGAGATAGTAAACGTCTCCACGGAAGGGGTTTCTGGAAAGATAGTAAGGCTCTTTAAAGAGGAATACCAGAAGGTAAAAAAGGGAGAACCCCTCTTTAAGGTTGACGATAGAGTTTACGCACAAGAGGTAAAAGCTTTAAAGGCAAAGGTTGAGGCAGTAAAAGAGAGAAAAGAGAAGCTTAGAGTTTCCCTTGAGAGGATGGAGAAAGAGCTCCCGGCAAACCTAAAAGGAGCAGAGGAAGAGTATTTATCGCTACTTGAACAGATAAAGGCAAGCCGCAAGGAGTTAAAACTTGCAAAAGTAAAGCAGAAAACCTCCCTTAAAGAGGCTGAGGCAGAAGTTAAGGCAGCTGAAAGCTCAGTTAAGGCGGCTCAGGAAAACTTAGTTAGGATGAAAAACAGGTTTTTAAGGTATAAAGAACTCTATAAAAGGCGGGTAATTTCAAAACAGCAGTTTGAAGACGTTGAGGCTGCCTATTATGGAGCAGTGGCAGACTATCAAAGGGCACTGTCAAACTTTAAAGTCAGTAAAGAGAGGTTAAAAGAAGCTGAAAGTGGAAAGTTAAAGGTTGAAGCCCTTAAAGAAAGGATAAAGGAGCTTGAGAAGAAAAGGGGAGCTCTCTACCAGAAAGTTATCTATTCAAGAGCTCAGCTAAAGAGAATTGAAGAGCTAAAGAAAGGGATTAAAGAGTTAGAAGAAGAGGAAAAAGCCTTAAAGGCAGAGCTTAAAAAAGCGGAAATCCTGCTTAGTAGAACGCTGGTAAAGTCTCCAATTAACGGGGTGATAGCCAAGAAGTGGAAAGAGGTAGGAGATTTCGTCTCTCCCGGGCTTCCCGTTTACTCAGTTTACGACCCTAAAACCTTTTACGTTCTGGCGTGGATTGAAGAGGACAAGATAAGGCATGTAAAGGTTAACAGTGAAGCAAAGGTTGAACTTGAAACCTGTCAGGGAGACTTTAAAGGAAAGGTCGTTGCAGTAGGGAGCTCTGCAGGCTCAGTATTTGCACTAATTCCAAGGGACACTTCCCAAGGAGAATATACGAGGATAACCCAAAGGATTCCCGTGAAGATAAAGGTAAAGGGAGTTCCCCTTAAGTGTATAAAGCCGGGAACCAACGCAACGGTATTTATAAAGAAGGAGTAATGGAGAAAAAAAGGCTAGTTGTAGGAGCTCTCATAGTTGCGGGAATGTTCATGACCCTCCTTGACACTACGATAGTTGACATTGCCCTTCCCCACATGATGAGCACCTTTGAGGTTGAGCCAGACGACATACAGTGGGTAATAACCTCCTACATGATAGCCTCTGCCGTTTCAATGCCTCTGGTCGGTTGGCTGGGAGGGAAGTTGGGCCACAGGAATACTTACCTTTTAGGTATAGGCCTGTTTACCCTAATGAGTGCCCTTTGTGGCCTATCCCCTAACCTTAACGCAATGATTGCTTCAAGGAGTTTACAGGGAGTAGGAGAGGGGATAGCAGTTCCCATGACTATGACTCTCCTCTTTGAACTCTTCCCCCCAGAGAAAAGAGGAATTGCAATGGGGATGTTTGCACTCGGAGCGACCTTTGGCCCTTCCTTAGGCCCAACTCTAGGAGGCTACATAACGGAACACCTAAACTGGCGCTGGATATTCTACGTTAACCTCCTTCCCGGAATAGTAGTTATCTACCTTCTGGGACTGCTTACTGAAAATAGAAAAGACGAAGGAGAAAAGAAGTTAGACTTAACAGGATTAATACTCCTTGCACTTTGCCTTTCAAGCTTAATTACTGCACTTTCAAAGGGGAACAGCTGGGGGTGGAACTCCGAAAAGACGGTTTTCTTACTTTACTCCTCTTTTTTAAGCGGAGCTCTCTTTACATTATGGGAACTAAAGACGAAAGAGCCTTTAGTAGAGCTAAGGCTTTTTAAGTATAAGTTCTTTAGGTACCCTGTAATATCCCTCTCCCTATTTGGAATGGGGGTTTACGCCTCCTACTTCCTCCTTCCACTTTACTTAGAAAAACTAAGGGGCTTCCCCACGATAACCGCAGGTGAAATCCTATTTTGGCCTGCATTTGCAACGGGAGTCGTAAGCTTAGTTGCAGGATTTTTAATTGACAAAAAGGTAATAAGCAAAAAAGCAGCGATAGTTTTAGGAACTCTAATATTTATAGTGGGAACTCACCTTCAAACGAGGCTGGACCTATACATGAGTAAACGGGAGATAATCCTTTACCTTCTACCCTGGGGAGCAGGTATGGGGTTCTTCTTCCCGGCACTTTCCCAGATTTCCCTTGGGAACTTTAAAGGAGAGCTCCTAAGACACGCCTCAGGAATACAGAACCTACTAAGGCTCGTGGGAGGAAGCGTAGGAACGGCAATTTCAACCTACATTCTAATCTCCTCTCAAGGGAAACACTTAGTTAACATGGCACAGAGGGTATCTAAAAACTCCCCCCAAGTAATTTACTTTATAGAGAAGCTCAAAGAGAACTTCTACTACGAGTTATCTACGCAAGTGCCCTTTTTAAAAGCAAAGGCAGAAGCGGTTTTAGGAAGTCTTTACCAAAAGCACGCTTTTTGGCACTCTTTCGGGGACGCCTTTTTCTTTGCAACGATTTGCGGGGTTTTAACCTTAATACCGGCAATTTTAGTGGAGGAGAAAGTTGAAAAAGGCGATAGCGATAGTAGCATTAGCAGTCTTAACGGTTCCAAGCCTGTGTAGTGGAGGGGAGCTCTCAGAGCTCCTTCAAAAAGCCCTTAAGAGCTCCCCAAAAATAGAAGCAGTGAAGGAGGAGGTCAGGGCAGTCAGCTATAAGGTCAAGGAAACCTGGCTAAACTACGCCCCGACCTTAAAGTTCTCATACTCATACGCCGACTTATCAAAAGTTCCTTCATATACTATGGAAGTCCCGGGAGTTCCTATCCCCCCCACAAGTTTTTCCATCTTCAAAAGGAAATTTTATCAAAAGGAACTTTCCCTCTCCTTCCCCGTATTTACGGGAGGAAGGATAGAAAATGCGGCAAAAGCGCTAAACGAAAAAGAGAAAGCTCTTAAAGAGTACCTAAAAGAGGTTAAAAGGGAAGTTTTAAAAGAGGTTAAAGAGGACTACTACAACCTCTTAAAGGCAAAAGCTTTAGTTGAGACTGCCGAGAGCTCCCTTAAAGCTGCAAGGGAACACTACAGGGTAGTTAAGGCCTTTTACGATCAGGAGATAGTCCCAAGGAGAGACCTTCTAGAAGCAGAGGTTAAAGTAAGCCAAGCAGAAGAAGAGGTTGAAAGGGCAAAAGGAGCTTACAGGGTAGCCCTTGAAAAGCTAAGGGTTGACTCAGGAGACTTTAACTTTAAACCAAAGGGAGAGCTTCCAGAAACAATAAAAGAAGTTAAAGAAGACCTGAAAGAGCTAATTACGGAAGCCTACAGGAGAAGAGGAATAATAAAAGAAGGAGAAAGACTTTTAAAGGCAAGGAAGGCCCAAGTTGAGCTTGTAAAAGCACAATTTATGCCCCAAGCTTTTGTAAAACTCTCCTACAAAGAAACAGACCAGTACCCCCTAAACGGGAACTTTGCAAGCAAGAGTGCGTCAATTGGAATTGAAGTTCCCATTTTCAACGGCGGAAGGAGGTTCTTTGAGCTCTTACGGGCAGAGAAGATGAAGGCAAAAGCTCAAGCACAGCTTGAAGAGCTAAAGAGGCAGGTTAGGCTCCAAGTCGTAGCTGCCTACACGCGCCTTCAAACGGCAGAAAAGAGGATAAAGGCGGCAAGGAAGAGAGTTGAAGAGGCAAAAGAACTTCTTAGGGACTCTAAAGAGAGGTATAAAGAGCACGTGGGAACCTCAACAGAGGTTATTGACGCAATAACCTACCTTACTCAGGCAAGGAGCTCCTTAATAAACGCCATTGCAGATTACTACATCGCCCTTTCAGAACTTGAATTTACCGTAGGAAGGTAAAAGATGAAAAAGTTAGCGGTAATTGCCTGCACGGCCCTTTTAGTGGCAGGGTGTAAAAGTGAGAAAAGCTCTCTCCTTTACGTAAACGGACGAATAGAGGGAGACGAGTACATAGTTTCAACAAAGTACGGAGGTAAGGTAGAGAAGCTCTTTAAGGAAGAGGGGGATTGGGCTAAGAAAGGGGAAGTTTTAGGAAAGCTAGAGTCAAAGGAGGTTGAAGCTAAGAAGGAAGCTGTAAAGGCAGCTTACGAAGGAGCCTTAAAAAAGGCAGAAGCGGTAAGAGTAGAAGTTGAAGCTATGAAGGAAAAGCTAAAGGGAGAAGAAGAGAAGCTAAAGGAGCTTAAAAGGAGCGTAGCTGTAGGGATAAAAAACTCTAAGGAGGAGCTCCAAAGGGCAAGTTTTGGCCTAAAGGAAGCCAAAGCACAGCTTAAAAAGGCAAAGGCCGTCTTAAGTAAGGTAGAGAAAGACTACGAGAGGTTTAAAAACCTCTACTTACGAAGGGTAATATCAAAGAGTAAGTACGAAGAGGCGGAACTTAGGCTTAAGGAGGCCCAGAGCTCCTACCAATCTGCCCTTTCCTTAGTAGGAACTTACAAAGTAAAGGTTAAAGAAGCGAAAAACTTAATAGAGCTCTCAGAAAACAGGAAGAGAGAAGTTAAAGCTCTGGAAAAAGAGATAGAGGCATTAAAGAAAACGATAAAGGCAAAGGAGGAAGAAGCAAGGGCAGCCGAGAAGGAGGCAGAGAGTTTAAGAGGGAAACTTAAAGAGGTTGAGGCAGTAATAGAAAACCTGAAAATCTACTCTCCGATAAACGGGGTAATATCTGAAAAACTGGTTAACGCAGGAGAGGTAATATCTCCGGGAGCTCCCATATACACCATGTACAACCTAAACAAACTCTACTTTGAAGGCTACGTCCCGGAAAAGGAAATAGGACTACTCCACTTGGGGCAAAGGGGTTTTGTAAAAGTTGACTCCTACCCTAAAAGGAAGTTCCCGGTAGTTCTTACCTACATAAGTAGCAAGGCCGAGTTTACGCCGAAAGAGGTTCAAACGAAAGAAGAAAGGGTAAAAGAGGTGTTTAAGGTAAAACTTAAGCTACTTAAAAACCCAAACTTCGTCTTAAAGCCGGGAATGCCCGCAGACTGCTACATAGAGATTGGAAATGGTAGTAGAAAGTGAAAACTTACAGGTCTTCTACAAGAAGGGGAAAGTAAAGGCAGTAAAAGGTCTTTCCTTTAAAGTAAAGGAAGGAGAGGTCTTCATATTTATAGGGCCAGACGGAGCCGGCAAGTCTTCAACGCTAAAGGCCGTGTGCGGAGTGGTCAACTACGCAAAAGGGAAGTTAAAGGTTTTAGGGAAAGACCCAAAGAAAGAAAAAGAGTTTAATAAGATAAGAGAGAAGATATCATTTATGCCACAAGGGCTCGGAAGGAACCTCTACAAGAAACTCTCTGTAGAAGAGAACATAGACTTCTTTGCAAGCCTCTACGGGGTAGAAGGTGAGGAAAAGGAAAGGAGAAAGGAGCTCCTCCTTAAAGCAACTGGACTCTGGGAGTTTAAAGAGAGGCAGGCGGGTAAGCTCTCAGGGGGAATGATGCAGAAGTTGGGGATGTGCTGTGCCCTAATTCACAAACCAAAACTTCTAGTGCTTGACGAGCCCACTACGGGAGTTGACCCCCTTTCAAGGAGGGAGCTCTGGAAGCTAATCTACGGCTACGTAAAAGAGGGCATAACCGTAATGGTTGCAACCTCCTACCTTGACGAAGCAGAAAGGGGAAGCAGGGTTTTACTTATGAAAGGGGGAAGGGAGCTTGCCCAAGGGACACCGGAAGAGGTGGCAAAAACCAAAAAACCGGTCTTGATAATAGAAGGGGAAGATTACCTTAAGGCTTACGAAAAACTCTGGGAGGTTTCAAACACTGTAAGGATAAGGGGAGAAAAAGTCAGGGTAGTAGAGGAAAAAGACAAGGTAGAGAAGGCCTTAAGTGGCCTTAATGTAGAGATAAAAGAGGTAGAGCCTGAAATAGAAGACCTCTTCATTGAAAAGGTAGGTCTAAAAAAGGTGGAAATTTCAGAAAGCTTTAAACCGAAAACGGAAGTTCCCCAAGATGCGGTCGTCGTAGAGAAAGTTGTTAAAGCTTTTGGAAGCTTTAAAGCAGTAAAGGGAGTAAGCTTTAAAGTAAAAAGGGGAGAGATATTTGGAGTTCTAGGGCCAAACGGAGCAGGCAAAACTACTCTGATAAAGACGATTTTAGGCCTTTACGAGCCTACTAAAGGAAAAGTAGTTGTAGCCGGCAAAACCGACAGAAACGAAATCAAAGAGATAATAGGGTACATGTCTCAGAAGTTTTCCCTCTACGAGGACTTAACCGTTAAGGAAAACCTCCTTCTCTGGGGAAGCCTTTACGGAGTGCCTTTAAAAGAGATAAAGGAGAAAGTGAAGGAAACGGCACCTACCTTAGGCTTGGAAGAATACGAAGGAAAACTCGTTAAGGAACTCCCTTTAGGAATAAAACAGAGGGTCTCTCTCCTTTCTGCCCTCCTCCACTCCCCGGCAATCCTCTTCCTTGACGAGCCCACTTCTGGAGTTGACCCTGCAGAGAGGGAAGTTTTCTGGCAGGTTATAAGGGAGCTCTCAAGGAAGTTTGGAACTACGGTCATTACCACAACCCACTACCTTGACGAGGCAGAATATTGCGACAGGCTCCTTTTAATGAACAGGGGAGAAGTAATAGCTTTAGGAAAACCTCAAGAGCTTAAGGAGAAGGTAAAAGAGGAAGTAGGAAAAGCTTACCTAATGTACACGCCATATCCCTTTGAAGCAGTTGAAAAGTTAAAGAAAGAAGGAATTACGGCCTTCATATATGGAAGTAAAGTAAAGCTCTTTCTAAAAGAGGGGAAAGTGGAAGAAGCCTTAAAAAAGGCAGACATTAAAGAGTTTAAGGTTAGAGAGGGAGAGATTACTATGGAGGACGTTTTCATATATGAAGTGGAAAAGAGTAGTAGGAATAGTTAAAAAGGAGGTGAAAGAGCTCCTAAGGGAGCCTATTTCCCTTTTAACTTTCCTCTTAGTTCCTATCTCTATGATGGTGGTATTTGGATACGGGTTAAAACTTGAGGTAAAGAAAGTTCCTTTCGCAGTTCTTGACCTTGACAACTCTAAACTCTCAAGGGAGATAGAGGATAAGTTCGCCAGCAACAGGGAATACTTTGACCTAAAGGGCTACCTAACCTCCTACGATAAAGCAGAAAAGCTCCTTGAAAAGGGTAAGGTAAGCCTGATAATAGTCTTCCCTCCGAACTTTGAAAAGAGAGTAGAAAGGGGAGAAAAGGGAGAGTTTCAAGCTCTCATAGACGGAACTTTCCCTTACAGGGCAGAGGTTATAAAGTCTTACGTTGAAGCAATTTCAGCAAGGGAAGCACTAAAGGTAAAGCCTAACTTTAAGGTTGAACAGAGATATTGGTTTAACGAGTCTTTAAACCAAGACTACTTAGTAGCAGTTGGAACTATGGCGGTAGTTCTCTTAATCTCCCCGGCGGTCTTCTCTGCCCTTTTAATAGTAAAGGAGAAAGAATCTGGCTCAATATACAACGCCTACTCCTCCCCTATCACGAAAGGGGAGTTTATAACCGGAAAGTTCCTATCTGGAGCTCTCCTTTCAACTGTAGTCTTTTTCATAGCTTACTTTATGACGGTATTTCTCTTTGGGGTTTCTCAAAAGGGGAGCACTCTACTGCTTACTCTGGGAAGCTTAATTTACACATTCGTTGCAGTTAGTTTCGGGCTTTTAATATCAAACTTCTTCTCCTCCCAAGCTGCAGCCTTCATTGGAACTACAGTTTTAACCGTAGTCCCTTCTATTTTGTATTCTGGATACTTAACCCCCGTATCGTCTATGGGGACAAGCGGCAGGATAACTGCTCACCTTATACCTACCTTTTACTATCTAAGGTTTTTAAAGAGCATCTTCTTTAAAGGAGACCCGTTAAGTTTAATAGTAAAGGACTTGGGAGCTCTTACACTCTTCTGGGTGGTTCTCTTTTTAGCGACGCTAAAGACCTTTAAAAAGAGGGAAGAGTGAAGCTCTTAGTTCTACTTCTAAAAGAGTTCCTCCAGTTCTTTAGGAACAAAGGGCTCTTAATTTTTGCCCTCTACGCGTTTACCCTTGACATCTACTTAGCGTCAACGGGAATTGACCTAACCTTAAAGAGAGCTCCCTTCTTTGCAGAAGACAGAGACCTAAGCAAGACTTCAAGGGAGTTAATCTCAAAGTTCCCTCCCTACTACTTTAAGTTTAAAGGCTACATTCTCAACGACCGGGAAACTCAAAAGGTCCTTCTTAACGACGAGGCCGTTGGGGTAGTTGTAATACCTCCTAAGTTTGAAAAGAGACTGTTAAGAGGAGAAAAGGTAAAGGTAGGAGTTATAGTAAACGGGGCAGAGGTAAGCTCAAGCTACCTCTTTTCGGCCTACGCAACGAGGATAATAACCGACTTTTTAACCGGAGGGTTAGCCGGAAAGCTCCCTTTTGCGCCGCAGGTAAGGATATTCTTTAATCAAGACGCCTCAAGTAGGATATTTATGGCCTATTCAGAGCTCCTAACTGTAATTACCCTCCTTCTTCTCCTCCTTCCTGCAAGTGCACTGGTTCTTGAAAAGGAGAGGGGAAACATTGAGATGTTATTAATATCCCCGGTAAATACGACTCTGTTTACAGTTGCAAAGTCTGTCTCTATGGGAGCTCTCGTCTTAATCCTAACGGCACTTGCCCTAAAAATTACCATAGAGAAGGTAGTTGGCGTTCCCTTTAAAGGAGAGTTCCTTGACTTTTTAACACTAACGGCAGCTTACGCCTTTACCACGACGGGCCTTTCCCTCTTTATAGCCTCAGTATCAGAAAACATGCTTCAAGTTTCCCAGCTAACGATATTGATTTTAATTCCCATTCTCTACCTTTCGGGAAACTGGACTCCCATTGAAGCAATGCCCAAAGCCTTTCAACTCCTCTCAAACCTCTCACCTCTTAAATACTACATAGAAGGGGCTTTATCTATAGCCATTAAAGGAATGAGTTTAAGCCAGGTAAAAGGAGACTTCTTTAAGCTCCTTATTTTAGGGGGAATACTCTTTGGAAGCGGAACTTACTTAATAAGGCGGAGGGGCTAAAGGAGCCCCTTTTCCTTTAAGGCCTCCTTAACTTCAGGGTTAAGGTCTGAATACTTTTTAAGGAGCTCTACAAACTCCTCTTCGTTGAGCATCTTAACTCCCAACTTCTGGGCCTTCTGGAACTTTGAGCCTGGGTTTTCTCCAACTACTACGAAACTGGTTTTCTTAGTAACTGAGTTAGTTGGGTTTGCTCCAAGGAGCTCCACCAGCCTTTGAGCCTCCTTTCTGGTAAAGTGTTTCAGCTCCCCTGTAAAGACTACCCTTTGGCCTTCTAGAGGTTTAGGGAGCTCCCTTTCCATCTCCTCTTCAGAACTCCTTTCAAACTTAAAGCCTGCCTCCTCAAGGCGGTTTATCATTTCAACGTTCTGCTTTGCTTTAAAGAAGTTCTTTATGCTGGTTGCAGTTATAGGGCCGATGCCGGCAATAGAGGAAAGGGTTGTAAAGTCTGCTTCAATAAGCTCCCTTATGTTCTTAAACCTCTTTGCAAGTAGTTGAGCCGTCTTTTCTCCAACGTGCCTTATTCCCAAGGCCGTTAACTTCTTGTAAAAGGGAGCTCCCTTAGACTTCTCTATCTGCTCAAGGAGGTTCTGGGCCTTTTTAGCTCCCCATCCGGGAAGTTTAAGAAGGTCTATCTTAGACAGGTAGTAAAGGTCGGCAATTGACTTAACGAGGCCTTTCTTTAGAAGCTGGGAAGCGGTGGCTTCCCCGAGGCCTTTTATGTCTAAAACTTTCCCCCAGTAGATTAGGTGCTCTTTAAGCTGTGCCGGACAGTTAATGTTGGGGCACCTTGGAACGGCCTCGTCAAGCTCCTTTACGATGGGAGCTCCGCAAACTGGGCAGTTCTTTGGAACCTCTATCGGCTTTTCCTCTCCGGTTCTCCTTTCAACAACCGGCCCCACTATGTAGGGTATCGTCTCGCCGGCCCTCTCAACTATAACGTAGTCTCCGATTTTTATGTCTTTAGACTTTATAAAGTCTGGATTAAAGAGGGTAGCCCTTGAAACTACAACTCCTCCCACTTCAACAGGCTCAAGGATTGCAACGGGGGTGAGAGCTCCCGTCCTCCCAACCTGCCAAACAACATCTATAAGTTTAGTGACCGCCTGCTTTGCAGGGAACTTATAGGCAACGGCCCACCTGGGGTGGTGAAGAGTCTCTCCAAGCTTTTCCCATGCACATATGTCGTTTACCTTAATCACCATACCGTCAGCCTCAAAGTCCCAGCTTTCCCTCTCTTCTTGAGCGGCTAAAACCGTCTCTATAACCTCCTCTATTCCCCTGCAAACCTTCTGAATGGGAGGAGTTTTAAAACCGCAGTCTGAAAGGAGAGTAAGGGCTTCCTTTTGGGTCTTAATATCCCTGCAGAGCTCTTTTGGCTTAGAGTAAAGAACCTGATAGACATAACAGTCAAGCCCCCTCTTTGCAACCTCGGCAGGGTTTTTAAGGCGAATCGTCCCTGCAGCGGCGTTTCTGGGGTTTGCAAAGGGAGTCAAGCCTTCCCTCTCCCTTTCTTCGTTTAACTTCTTAAAGACGCTCTTTGGCATTATCACTTCGCCGCGAACCGAGATTAGCTCTATCCCGCACTTTGAAAAGGGAGCTTTTAATGGTATAGAGCGTATAGTCTTTAAGTTAACCGTAATGTCCTCGCCGTAAATGCCGTCTCCCCTTGTAGCTCCTCTAACGAAAAGGTCATTCTCGTAAACAAGCTCAACGCTTGCACCGTCAAACTTTGGCTCAACTATGTACTCAACTTCGCTCTGGTTTAAGAGCTCCCTAACTTTCCTATCCCACTCCCTTAAGTCTTCAGGAGAGTAAGTGTTGTCAAGGGAGGTCATCTCTGCGTAGTGCTTAACCTTTTTAAACTCACCTGTAAAGGCGGGAGAAATTCTCTGGGTTGGAGAGTCTGGAGTAATTAGGTCTGGATGTGCTTCTTCAAGCTCCTTAAGAGCGTGAAAGAGCTTATCGTACTGGTAGTCAGATATAACGGGACTGGCTTGAACGTAGTACTTATAGTCGTGATACCTTATGACCTTCCTTAAGTCTTCTGCAAGCTCCCTTGCCTTTTCCTTTGAAAGGGAAGAAAAGAACTCCTTTCCTTTACCCTCTACCAGCTTAAGGAGGCGGTCTGTTAACTGTTGGAGCTCCCTTTCCTCTTCCTTAGTGTACATCCTCTCCCTCCAAACTCTCTTTTAGCTTAAGAATAGAACAAAAAGCGACTTGACGCAAAGGGAAGAAATTGAATAACATCTTTTAAAGTCAAGCCCAAGGAGGAGTTATGAAAACTGCAGACATTACATACAAGTTCAACAACTTAAGGAAGGCAAAAGCCGTAGGGAGGATAAGGCTTTCTCCTGAAACAATCAAGCTAATACTTGAAAACAAAATCCCAAAAGGGGACGTTTTAGCAGCCTCCCAAATTGCAGGGATAATAGGAGCAAAGAAGACCGCAGACCTAATGCCCTTTTGCCACCCGATACCTATAGACCAAGTGGTGGTAAACACGAAAGTAGGAGAGGACTACATAGAAGTTGAAGCTGAAGTTAAAGGAATCTGGAGAACAGGATACGAAGTTGAAGCTATGAACGCGGTAATGTCTGCACTCCTTAACGTATTTGACATGTGCAAGGCTTTTGACAACAGCATGGTAATTGAGGGAGTTAAAGTAGTGTCAAAAAGCGGAGGGAAAAGCGACTGGGCAGAAGACCTAAAAGGTTTAAAGGCCGCAGTTATAACCGTAAGCGACTCTGCATTTAAAGGTGAAAGGAAGGACGAAAGTGGAGAAGTTGCTCGCAAAGTGCTTGAAGAGTTTGGGGCGGAAGTTATAGGTAAAGAGATAGTGCCGGACGAGATTGAAGAGATTAAAAGGGCCATAAGAGAGTTTCAAGAAAGAGGAGCCAACATAATAATAACCAGCGGAGGAACCGGCTTTAGTAGCAGGGACTTAACTCCGGAAGCGACGAAGGAACTTATAAAAAAGGAGATGGTGGGCTTTGAGGAGGCTATGAGGGTCTTGGGAGTTAAGTTTACCCCAAAGGCACTAATGAGCAGGGGAAAGGCAGGGTTTATCACTCCAGAGTGTATGGTTATAAACCTGCCTGGCTCTAAAAAGGGAGTAGAGGAGAACTTAAGAACCCTTGCTCCCCTTTTAAAGCACGCTTTTAAAATGGCTCAAGGAGGCGGCCACTGATAAGCGTATGCGTCCTTGCAGGGGGTAAGAGCTCCCGCTTTGAAAGGGGAAACAAGCTTAGAGCTCCCCTTTTGGGAGAGACCCTTTTAGACAGGAGCGTAAAAGTAGCAAAGGAGATAGGAAAAGAAGTTTTAGTGGTTGGGAAGTTTGAACCTGTAAGAAAACATCCCGGCGTAAGGTGGGTAAGGGAGCCCTTTGAAGAGTACGCTCCCCTTTACGGGATTTTTACTGCTCTTAAGGAGGCAAGGTTTAAAAAGGTCCTCTTTCTGCCCGGAGATGCTCCTTTAATAAAGGAAAGGGTTTTAAGGTACATCTCCCAACAACCTTTTCCTGCCTTCGTTGAAGGGAACTTCCTCCACTGCCTACTTTTTAAAGAAAACCTTTTTCTGGTAGAGGAGCTCCTAAGAAAAGGAGAGTTTAGGGTGAGGGAGCTCCTTAAAAGGGCAAAAGCCAGAGAGATAAAAAGGAAAGAGCTAAAAACTTTTGACTACAAGGGACTTTCCTTTAAAAACGTTAACACTGTAAAAGACTACTGGGAAATTCTCTAAGGAGAGGGTATGGACGAAAGGGAAATCTTAAGGAAAGTAGAAGAGCGTTCAAAACCTGAAAACTTGGGAATGGTAATACTCCACAAGGGAATAGTAAGGGGAACCTCAAGAGAAGGGGAGAAGGTAAAGGGAATGGAGCTCTCTTTTAACAAGGAAGTTTTAGAGAAGCTGATAAAGGAAGCAGAAAAAAAAGAAGGGATTGAAGCTGTGGAAGTTTGGATAAACAAAGGGAAACTTAAAGTAGGAGATACAATAATGCTAGTAGCCGTAGGAGGCAGATTTAGAAAGGAGGTTCTCCCTACCCTTGAATGGCTAATAGAGAAAATAAAGGAAGAGGTGGTAATTGAAAGGGAAGTTTAACTACGAAAAGTTAACGGAATTTGAAAAGTGGGTAATACTAAAGAAAGGGACAGAGCCTCCCTTTAGGAACGAGTACTGGAACCACTTTGAAGAGGGAGTTTACGTCTGTAAACTCTGCGGACAGCCCCTATTTAAAAGCGAAGACAAGTTCTTCTCCTCAAGTGGTTGGCCCTCCTTTGACAAGGCGATAAAGGGAGCAGTAAGAGAAATTCCAGAAGAGCCACCAGACGACAGGATAGAGGTAGTGTGCTCAAAGTGCAACGCCCACTTAGGGCACGTTTTCTACGGCGAGGGACTGACTCCCAGAAACGTTAGGTACTGTATAAACTCTGCCTCAATTAAGTTCATACCTAAGGGAGAAGAAGTTGACTCTAATTGAGCTAAAGGGAATACGAAAGGTATATAGGCAGGGAGAGCTGGAAGTTGAAGTCTTAAAGGGAATAGACTTAAAAGTTGAAAGGGGAGAGTTTGTTTCAATAATAGGTCCTTCGGGCTCCGGAAAGTCAACCCTCCTTTACATACTAGGTTGTTTAGACAGACCTACCCAAGGAAAGTACTACTTTAACGGAACCGACGTTTTCTCCTTAAAAGACGAGGAGCTCTCAAAACTGAGGGCAAAACACATAGGCTTTGTCTTCCAGTCTTTCTACCTTATACCTTACCTTAACGCATTTGACAACGTCTTAGTTCCCGTTGAATACCTGCCTAAAGGGGAGAAAAAGAAGAGATTTAAGGAAGAGAGCCCGGAAGAGAGGGCAAGGGAGCTCTTAAAAAGGCTTAACATCGCTGAGAGAGCCAACTTTAAACCTTCAGAGCTTTCAGGAGGACAGAAACAGAGGGTAGCAATTGCAAGGGCTCTAATAAACAAACCTGAACTTATACTTGCAGACGAGCCCACCGGACAGCTTGACTCTGCGTCAAGCAAGGCAGTAATGGAGATTTTTAAAGAGCTCCACAGGGAAGGCAAAACCTTAATAGTCGTAACCCACGACCCTGAAGTAGCCTCCTTTGCCCAGAGGGTAATAGAGATAAGAGACGGAGAGATAAGGGAGAGATGAAATTTAAGCTAAGAGAAACAGTTTACTCTCTCCTTTACAACCGTGCAAGGAGCCTCTTTGCAGTTTTCGGAATTCTCTTTGGCGTAGTTTCTCTAGTTTTAGTGGTGGCTGCAATAGAGGGGAGCTCCCTTCAAGCAAGAAAAGTAATAGAAAAGCTCGGCCCAGACTCTGTTTTAATAGTTTCAGGCTCAATTAAAAAAGGGCCTCGCTCAGGATTTCAAAACCTGACCTTAAAGGACGTAAGGGAAATAGGGAAACTGGAAGGAATCTTTGCCTTAACTTACGGAATCGTAAAGCCTACAACGGTTTCAAACGTTGAACTCTCTAAGTTCACCTCCCTTTTTGGGGTAGGGAAAAACTGGTTAACCTCCTGGAACTACAAAATTGAAAAGGGAAGGGGATTTACTGAGGAGGACTTTAAGGAACTAAGGAAAGTAGCAGTGGTAGGGCACGACGTAAGCGACTTCTTCTGGCCAAAGGAAAGTCCTATAGGAAAAGTAATATTGGTTGGAAAGGTGCCCTTTAAGGTAATAGGAGTTTATAAAAGGAAAGGGAAAACTCCAAACGGCCACAACCTAGACAACAGAGTATTTATTCCCTACCAAGTCTTTGACAAAACAGTTGAGAAGACCTTTAACAGGGTAAGCGTTATAAGGTTTAGAGTTCTAAACTTAAAGGAATATAACGCAATAGTTAAAGAGACTAAAAAAATACTCCTTAAGAACCATAGACCAGACGAGTTTATGGTCATAACTCCGGTAGTTGTTAAAAAGTTCCTCTCTATGCTCTCTGCGACCTTAGCCCTGTTTCTAGGCCTTGCCTCGCTAACGGCTTTAGTAGTAGGAGGTTTCGTCCTCTCATCAATCTTCTACATTAACGCTTACGTAAGGGAGTGGGAAGTAGGACTAAGGAGAGCTCTAGGAGCAACAAAGGGTGAAGTCTTAAAAGCCTTCCTCCTTGAAGCCCTACTTATTTCCCTAATCTCCTCACTAATTGGGATAGGGATAGGAGTCATCCTCATAAAGTATCTCCTCCCTTCCCTTAAGGTTCCGGTAGTTTATCCGGTAAAGGCATTTATAATATCTTTTCTATTTGCGGTAGGGGTAAGCCTCTTTGCAGTTTACTTCCCCGCTAAAAAGGCATCTCAGTTTCAACCTGTAAAGGCGCTAAGGAAGAACCTATGAGGCTTAAAGAGCTGGAAAACTACTTTAGGGAGAACAAGAAAAGGTTTCTCCTTTCGGTTATGGGAGTAGCAATAGGGGTTTTCTCCCTCTCCCTTATGTTGGGGATAACCTCTTTAATGGAAAAAAGAGTAGAAAAAGCAATAGGGAAGCTCGGAGCTCTAGTTCTAGTTGTAATACCTGGAGAGGTAAAAAACCTAGGGGGAAGGACGCTTCAGCTCTCATTTTACCCGACTTTAAAAGTTAAAGACGCAGTTGCCATAAAAGAAAAGTGTCCTGACGTAGAGGCAGTATCTCCCTTTAAGAGAGTCTCACCAAACGTTCACTACGGGGGAAAGAGGATAGACGCTCAAGTATTTGGAGTGTGGCCAGACTACCAAGAAATAAGCTCTTTAAACTTAAGGTGCGGAAGGTTTTTAACGGAAGAGGACAATAGAGAAATCGCTCAAAGAGCAGTAATAGGCTCTGAAGTTGCCAAGAAACTCTACGGTGAAACGTGCCCCGTAGGGAAGGTAATATACCTTTACGACGCCCCCTACAAGATTGTAGGAGTTTTAAAGAAGAGGGGAACGAGCTTAAGCGGGGAGGACTTGGACAACAGAGTTTACATTCCCCTCTCCTCGGCAATGAAGAGAATCTCAAACGTTAACTACTTAGACGGCATATACGTTCTACCCGTAAGTAAGGATAAGGTAAAAGAGGTTAAAGAAAACATTAGAGAGCTCCTTTTAAAGAGACACGGAAAGGCAGACTTCTCAGTTAACAGGTTTGAAGACCTGGTTAACACCCAAAAGCAAGCGATGGAGATATTCTCTAAGCTATCCCTTACCGTTTCTTTAATCTCCTTTGGGGTTGGAGCTCTGGGGATTTTGGCAGTTATGACCCTCTCTGTTTACGAAAGGCTCGTTGAGATAGGGATAAAAAGGGCCTTCGGGGCAACAAAAAAAGACATAGCCTTACAGTTCCTCATTGAGTCAACCTTAGTCTCCTTTGTTGGGGGGACTTTAGGAGCCCTAACCTCAGGAACAATCGTCCTCCTCATTGCAACGCTGGCCCATTGGGGAACCTACATTCCAGTTAAGGGAACTTTAACTGCCCTTTTACTATCTACCCTTATTGGCATAATCTCGGGCCTCTACCCTGCCTTAAGGGCCTCTTCCTTTGAACCTAAAGAGATTATAAAAAGCTCGTAAAAACCGTTTTATAGGTCAAATTTTGGAACTAAAATCTTTTAAAATTTAAATACGAACCAACTAAAGAGGGAGGGATGAAGAACATACAGAAAACGACGCTAATTCCCTTTCCTGAGCTGTTTACCTTTCTTGATAGATTTTGTCCAATTTGTGGAAGCCCGGTATCGGTAAAGAAAAACGGAGAGCTTGAGTTTGAGGTATGCACAAACCTTAAATGCCCTTACTACAAATTTTTAGGAGTAAAAGAAAAAGCTAAGAACTGCTAGTCTCTCCAAAGAGAGCTTCCACAAACTCCTCAGGGTTAAAGGCCCTGAGGTCTTCTATTTTCTCTCCTATCCCTACAAACTTTATAGGTATCTTTAAGTCGTTGCAGATTGCAATAACGATACCTCCCTTTGCAGTTCCGTCAAGCTTAGTTAAAACTATACCGCTCACGTCGGTAATCTCTTTAAAGGCCTTAGCTTGGCTTATGGCGTTTTGACCGGTATTTGCGTCTAGAACCAAGAGGATTTCAGAAGGTTGCCCCGGAAACTCCCTTCCTATAACTTTCTTTATCTTGTGTATCTCTTTCATTAACCTCTCTTTGTTGTGGAGCCTTCCAGCAGTGTCAACTATCAAAACGTCATCTCCCTTTGCCTTAACGCTCTGGATTGCGTCATAGACTACAGCTGCAGGGTCGGTTCCCTCTTGAGCTTTAACTATCCTTACTCCCGCCCTTTGAGCCCAGACTTCAAGCTGCTCAATTGCAGCGGCCCTAAACGTATCGGCAGCTGCTAAAACCACCGAGTAGCCGGAATCTTTAAGCTGTTTTGCAAGCTTCCCTATGGTAGTAGTTTTCCCAACGCCGTTAACTCCTAAAACCAAAATTACGGAGGGTTTAAAAGAGAGGTTAAGCTCTCCACGGCACTTTGAAAGGAGCTCCTTTAACTTCTCCTTTAAAAGCCCTAAAAGCTCGTCTGAGGTCTTTAACTTCCTCTTTTTTGCCTCCTTTTTAAGGTAATCTATAAGCTCAAGGGTAGCGTTTACCCCCACGTCTGCAAGAATTAACCTTTCCTCAAGCTCTTCAAAAAGGGATTCGTCAAGTTTCCTACCTGAAAACTCAGAAAGGCCTAAAGCGTCCCTAGTTTTCTTTAAGCCTTCCTTAAAACTCTTTAAAAGCTTTGAACCTTTGAGGCCTAACCTCTCTTCAACTTCCCTTCTCCTTAAAGAGTAGTCAAACTGGTACTCTTGAGGGACTTTCCCTTCAAGTTCCTTTAGAACTTTATAGGCAAGCTCGTAAAGGCCCTCTTTTATGTAGAGGTTTCCAATGTAGTAAGAGGAGAGAAACGAAAGTAGAGGATTTTGAGAGTTCTTAGCAACGTCGTAAAGGTTTCTGGCAGCCTGAAGGTTCCCTTTATACTCCTCTTCCATCCCTAAGAAAAAGGAGGAGTAATCCTTACCAAGCTCCTCCTCAATTTTAGGAATAAAAGGACGGAAGTTCCTATAAAGTGCCAAGTTCTTTAAAACTTTTGCTACAGAAGCTACAAGCTCTCCTTTACTGTAAAGTAGAGCGTTGTAAAGGGCCTGAGGAGCTTCTTTTTCACTCTCTTCAGCAAGCTTAAGCCACTTCTCAGGCTGGTTTGGGTTTTTCTTAAGCTCTTCCTTTAATGAGCTTTTCCTTCTAAAGAAACCGAACATTAATCTCCCCTTAAGAAATAGAGTTTGTTAACTTCACCAGTTTACAAAGTAGCTCGTAAGGTTTCCCTTCCTTAAGGGAGGAGAGAGAGAGCTCTATCCCCTCCTTTATACTCTCAACCTTTCCGGCGCAGGCAAGGGCAAAGGCCGAGTTAAGGGCAACAACATCCCTTTTTGCCCCCTTGTCCTCTCCACTTAGGACTTTACGGAAAATCTCCCTGTTCTCTTCCAGAGTTTCACCTGCAAGGATTTCTGAAATGTAAGCCTTTCTAAGGCCAAAGTCTTCTGGAGACACTAAGTAAGTCTTTACCTCTCCGTCTTTTAACTCTGTTATCTTCGTGTAGTCTGAAATTGAAACCTCGTCTATTCCGTCTTTACCGTGGACCACAAAAGCTCTCTCTGAACCTAACCTTTTTAAAACTAAAGCCGTTTTCTCAGTCAGCTCTTCAGAGTAAACTCCTAAAAGCTGTCTCTTGGCTCCTGCAGGGTTGGTTAAAGGCCCCAATAAGTTAAAAATAGTCCTGATTTTAAGCTCTTTTCTAGGCCTAACCACGTTTGCCATTGCCGGGTGGAACTTTGGAGCAAACATAAATCCGATGTTTAACTCCTTTATGCAGGTAGCAACTCCTTCAGGTTCAAGGTCTATCTTAACTCCAAAGCTTTCTAAAATGTCTGCACTTCCACACTTACTAGTTATTGAACGGTTCCCGTGCTTTGCAACTGGAACGCCCAAAGAGGCAACAACAAAGGCAACAGCGGTAGAAACATTAAAAGTCCCTTTTAGGTCTCCTCCTGTCCCGCAAGTATCAACGAGTTTACTCCTTAACTCTTCGGGAAGGGGAACTTTCCTTGACTTTTCCCTCATAACCGAGGCCGCCCCTGCAACCTCCTCTTCACTCTCTCCTTTACACCTTAAAGCTACCAGAACGCCTCCAATTTGAATGTCTGAGAGCTCCCCCTCCATTATTGAGTTAAAGAGCTCCCGCGCCTCTTCAAAGGTAAGGTTTTCACCTTCTACGAGCTTAGTTAAAGTCTCTTTAAAGTCCATCCTCTCTCCGTCCTTTCAATTTGGGAAATTGTAGCACCAAAGTTTTTACAGATAGAATCAAGCTTTAAAAGGTTATCTATTAGGAAAAGGTGAGAGGGGCAATTACAGTCTGAAGAGCCAAAAAGTGGGACAAAGTCAAAATCTTTTAGGAGCTCCCTTGCAAGTTCACACTCAATCCTCTTTTCGGCAAAGAGGTAAACAGAAATCGGGTAAAAAGAGGAAGAGGAGGTTATAAAGTCAAGGTGCCAGTGAAGCTTTTTATCTTTCTTTAGGTGGCGAAGAAGCCTTGACTTAAGGCCTCCGCTGTTAAAGGCAGAGCCCACGTAAAGGTAAAGGTGGGGCCTTAAGTTAAAGAGACTGCCCCTTTTAACTTTAAAAGAGAGCTCCCTTTTTAACTTGAACAAGAGAGCGTAAGTTCCCTTTAAGTTATCTGGGAGCGGGCTAATGCTCCAACCTCCAAAGAGTCTTCACCTTCAAGTAAGAACTTCCTATAACCAAGGTAGGCCACCATAGCTCCGTTGTCCGAGGTAAACTCTAAAGGGGGAATGTAAAGCTCAACTCCCAAAGAGGCAAGCTCCTCCCTTAAAAGGGAGTTAGCAGAAACTCCCCCTGAAACGGCCACTCTCTTAACTTTCGTCTCTTTAACTGCCTCTTTGAGCTTATCAATTAAGTAGGAAACGGCTACACGCTGAAAAGAAGAGACAAGCTGGTAAGTTGGAGCTCCCTTCTCTGCCAACCTCCTTACGGCACTTTTTATACCGCTGAAGCTAAAGTTTAAACCGCTAACTTTTGGCTTTGGAAGCTTTAAGTAATCTCCGTCGTAAGAGCGGTAAATCTTATCTATAACAGGACCTCCCGGATAACCAAGCCCCGTTATCTTCGCAACCTTGTCGTAGGCCTCCCCTACGGCATCGTCCAAGGTCTTACCGAGAACCTTATACCTGCCGAGCCTCTCAACCAAGACTATTAAAGTGTGGCCTCCGCTTACAACAAGACCGAGGAAGGGATAAGAAGGTTCAGAACCGATAAAGGGGGAAAAGAGGTGAGCCTCTATGTGGTGAACTGCCTTAAAGGGAACTTTCAAGTTGTAGGAAATTCCCTTAGCAAAGGTTAAACCAACTAAAAGAGCAGGAAGGAGTCCCGGCCTGTTGGTAGCACAAACCAACCTTAAGTCAGAGGGAGAAACTTGAGCAACCTTTAAAGCTTCAAGGAACACCAAATCAATGTTCTCTGCGTGCTTCCTTGCGGCTATTTCAGGAACTACCCCTCCAAACTCCCTGTGAAACTCGTATTGGGAGGAGACTATGTTTGAGAGAACCTTGTTTGAGGATGCGTCGTAAACGGCAATAGAAGTATCATCGCAGGAGGTATCAACCCCTAAAACAATCAACTACTCCTCCACAACGTCAAAGTAGATTTCCGGTCTTCTTCCCAGTCTCTCTTCAAAAGAGGAGGCAACCTCAATCACTTTGTCGGCAACCTCTCTCTTTACCTTCTGAGTGCTTTTAGACACGAAAACCTTTAAACAAGCGTCAATAAATATCTCGCAAACGGGAACTACTTCAACCCTCTTTACAAAGGGGAGCTCTGAGAGCTCCCTTACCGTAGCTTCAACAAAGTCTGTTTCCTTCAACTTTTGCTCCTTTTCAAGATTAAAATCTGGTTTCTCAAAGTCTTAACGGCTCTGTTAAAGAGCTCCCTCAAGTCTTGGTATTCCTCAACGGGAACAATCCTCTTATTTAAAACCATCTTAAAGCTTAAAGTAATCCTCTTTCCAACCTCTTCCCACCTTAAATTCAGAGAGCCTACCCTGTTTTTAAAAGAGAAGTCCTCAGGCTTTAAGTAAAGGGTATAACCTTTAGGAATTTCAACGCTAGAGGTAATCTCTTTTTCCATCTTATACCCAACAACAAAGGGATACTTCCTCTCCTTTGGAGCAACTAAAGAAATGAGCCTTGAAAAGTCGGGAGAGGGAAACTTTGCCAAAAGAAAGTGGGAAGTTAAAGTTGAGTATGAAAGGTCCTTTCCTTCTATCTGAAGGTCAACGTAGGGCACGCTAAGGTCTTTAAAGTTAGAAAGCTTATAACCTTCAACGTCAAATCCCGGTGAAACCCTAGAAGCAAGCTCGTAAATGTGCTTTTCAATCTGAGAGGGAGTCAAGTTAAAGAGCCTTGCTCTTTCTATTACTCCGTAAATTCCCGTATAGTGAAACTTAAAGGAACCGGAAAGGGCTCCAAACTCCCCGATTTTAAAGGCACCTGAAAAGTCCTCCTGATTGGAAGAGGGAGGGTAAATTGGAGTCTCTTGAAGTCTTCCTGATTCCTTTTTAAGGTCAACCACCAAAGAGTGTCTCCCCTGGTCTGAAGGGGGAAGGTAGCCAAAGGGAACAAAGTCTGAGGTAGTATCCATAAAAAGCAATTTACCTTTAACCTTTACTGCGGCAATTTCGTGATTAAAAGCAGTAGGCATAGGCATTTGAGGGTCTGCATCTGCTTTAGAAAGGGTAGGAATTAAAACCGGATAGCCCTTTACTCCTATAACTTTAAGCATTGAAATTAAGAGCGTAGCGTGGTCTTTACAATCTCCGTACCTGTTTCTAAGTATCTCTCCGGCCTTATGGGGTTTATAACCGTTAATCCCAAACTCCATTCCAACATACCTTATGTTCTGGGAAACGAAGTTGTAAATTGCCCTTATCTTGTCCTCTAAAGTTTTCTTCCCTTTAATCACCTTTAAGGTAGTCTCTTTTACCAAAGAGTCAGGCTCTACTGCCTCCCTTGCCAACTCAGAGTACCACTTGGCAACCTCATTCCAGCTCTTTATTGAGCTAACGGCCACCTTCTTTGCAACCTCTCCAAAGGGAGGCATGTTATTCTCTTTTTCTAAGGGAGGAACATCTTTTAAAGTCCAAGTTAAAACTTCGTACTTACCCTTGTAGGAGACTTTAGGTTTAGACTCTAAAGGGCTCATATTGTAAGTTTTAAACTTAAAGTAAGAGTCCTTTGGAACTAAAACGGTAAAAGTAGCTTCTTTTACGGGATAAAAGTCCTGAAAGTAGTTTGTCTCCCAGAAGTTGTTTTTCATGTAAGGTTTAAAGGTCGTAAGCTTGTAAGCGTATTTAATAACGGCCCCTTTTGAAACGGCAGGCATTGAAATGGTCTGATACTTTAAATCAGAATAGATAGGAGCTTCTGAAACAAAAGGAGGATAGACAATGTTAAAAGCCTCCTTGGAAGGCTTTATTACCTTGCCTCCTTTAGTTATAGTGTAGGCGTAGAGAACCTTTAACCTCTGATGCTCAGTTGAGAAAGGTATAACTATTTCTCCAAAGTCCCTAATACCCCTTTTACCGGTTATCTTTACCGCCTTCTCCTCGTAAAAGACTTCCCTGCCGTCAGGGTAGAACTTAACCTTGCACCTGTCGTAAAGGATAAGAGCTCCCAAGTCCTTAGAAAACGCCGAAATGGGAAACAGTAAGATTAGGAACAAAAAGAAAAGAGCTCTCACTTTCACCTCCTTTTAAAAGTCTTGTCTCGTGTAATATAATTAAAGAGAAAGGTCTTTGAAAAGAGAATAGGTTTGCGGCAAAGTGTTAGGGATACCTAAAAGCTCAAAATTTCCTTTAGGTATTACTAAAAGTTTAAATTAAGAAACTTTGCATTTTGTATAAGTTATTGAACTTAAAGGTTTCCAGCTGAAAGTCTTGAAACGCCCTAAAAAGTGGAAGGGATTGCGACTTGTACTATATCACTTATGTACACATTATAGTTATCTACTTGAAACGCCCTAAAAAGTGGAAGGGATTGCGACATATGTGAAATGCACCTGCAGCGATAAACAGTATATCTTGAAACGCCCTAAAAAGTGGAAGGGATTGCGACATATGTGAAATGCACCTGCAGCGATAAACAGTATATCTTGAAACGCCCTAAAAAGTGGAAGGGATTGCGACATATGTGAAATGCACCTGCAGCGATAAACAGTATATCTTGAAACGCCCTAAAAAGTGGAAGGGATTGCGACATATGTGAAATGCACCTGCAG